>Ga0209223_10000243_pt1 | contig 63931 bp, 66 predicted proteins | sample COG_06_FD_184750 | JGI IMG/M metagenome (GOLD analysis project Ga0209223, IMG submission 184750) | Pelagic Microbial community sample from North Sea - COGITO 998_met_06 (SPAdes) (version 2) | ecosystem: Environmental > Aquatic > Marine > Neritic zone/Coastal water | place: Helgoland, sampling... | reverse complement strand
ATTTTACTATAAATACAAATCTCCTTTTCATCCAGGAAATAGTTACTCAATTAAACCTCATCTTGTATTTACTTTATATAAAGACGCAAGATTACTTGAGGTTAAATCTCTAGGACAGAATAGAGATTTTGATGAAAATATTGCTAATAAAATTAGAGTCAATTTAAATATTTACTTTTGGTTAAAGAGTATATTGAAAAATAACAAGACATATCAATAGTATATAGAAATAATGTAATATTAAAATAATGTTGATGTAATATCAAAGTAATATTTAGTTTAACCTAGAGCCTTGTAAATGATAAATTTATCCCATAACATATTCATTAAGGGGTAATTGAAAACTTAAAAGGAGAGTTAAGATGAAATTATCAGCAAAAGGACGATATGCGATTAAGGCTATGATCAATATCGCTTTAAATACTTCAAAAGAGCCAAAAACACTGCTAGAGATAGCAAAGTATCAGGGAATTTCCTTGTCATACCTTGAGCAATTGTTTGCTTTACTAAGAAAACACAATCTAGTATCTGGAATACGTGGCCCAGGTGGCGGCTATAAGCTTTCAGCTGAACCTAAAGATATCACTATAGCGCAAATTATTAATGCAATTAACAGTGATGTTGCGCAAAATCAAGCCTCTGAAAGGAAAGATGAGGTGATTTGGTCGGAATTCAGTGCTAAGCTGTGTAACTACTTAGATACTGTTACTCTTGGTAGCTTAATAACAGAGAATAACTCTGTAAGTGTGTCAGAATCAGCTCAAACTGAGGCAATGATAGAAGATGTAATAGAAGATGCGATGGCAAATAGAATTTGAGATAAACCGGAGAAATAGATGGCTTATAGCGATAAAGTGTTAGATCACTATGAAAACCCACGTAATGTGGGCACATTTGACAAAGATGATACAACTGTTGGCACAGGAATGGTGGGTGCACCAGCTTGTGGTGATGTAATGAGACTTCAAATTAAAGTTAACGGTGATGGCGTCATTGAAGATGCAAAGTTTAAAACATATGGCTGTGGATCTGCAATAGCATCAAGCTCATTGTTGACCGAATGGGTTAAAGGGAAATCTTTGACTGAGGCCTCTTTAATAAAGAACTCAGATATTGCTGAAGAACTAGCTCTGCCACCTGTTAAAATTCATTGTTCAGTTCTTGCTGAAGATGCAATAACGGCTGCAATTGAAGATTATAAAAATAAGGCTAAATAAGCAGTTATATATTGAATATATGATTATTATTTGCCTATAATGTTAATAAGTTAATTTAGAGGAGACAATATAATGGGAACAACACCTAAAACAATGAGTACAAATGTTGGTGGAATGGAACGTATGATAAGAGTCGTCGCAGGTATAGCTATACTATACTTTACAATGGCTGGAATGATTCCAATGCCATGGGGATTGATTGGTATAGTTCCAATTCTTACCGGATCTTTGGGTTGGTGCCCAATGTATCTTCCATTTGGAATCAATACAATGAAAAATCAATAATTACTTAGTATTTACTAAATTAAGAGACGCTTTAAGCGTCTCTTTTTTTATGATTTATCCTATATTTCTATGAATACCAAATATAATACCAAGCCAGTATACTGGGAAAAAGCTAAAAAATATTTAATTAAAAATGATTATATTTTGAGAAAAGTTATAGAAACTGTTGATAATAAACATTATTTAACGAGAAATTCTACCCCATTCCAAACATTAGCTAATGCAATTATTGGACAACAAATATCTGTGGCTGCAGCCTCAAGTGTTCTAAAAAAACTCAAATTAAACATTAATGGATTTACTCCTAAAAAGGTACACTTAGCTGGAGATACTATGCTGAAAAACTCAGGTTTATCTAGACAAAAAGTTGAATATTTAACCATCTTAGCTTCTAAATTTGTTACAAACCCTAATTATTTTTATGGTTTCAGGGACATGACAGATGAGGATGTGATTAGAAAGCTATGTGAACTCAAAGGAATAGGAGAATGGACAGCTCAAATGTATTTAATGTTTCAATTAAATAGACCCAATATCATGCCATTAGCAGATATAGGCTTTGTGAATAGCGCAGTGAGAATATATGACATAAAAGAGCCAAAATTAGAGAATTTAGTAAAGGTTTCAGAAAAATGGGGATGTTATAAAACTGTTGCCGTATGGTATATTTGGAGAATTATTGATCCTGAGGTTGTACAGTATTAGCTTATGTTAAAAAAAATAACAAATATTGTAGCCATTACTGTTTTGACATTTATTTTCATTAATATTCTGGCAATTCTCTTGAATTTTAATATATTATTATATATTCAATGTATATTCTCATATTCATATGAGTGCACTGATGCAGATTTCTACTATAAATTTTTATGAAAAAAATAACTAAAGATAAGAAAACAAACAAGAAAATTAAAAAGAAAGAGAAGGACAAGAAGCCTGTTTTTGATAGATACGGAGATAAGATAGAAGAAGACATGGATTATGCAAAAGACAAGCCTCCACATTGGTAATGTTTGATCCGTGTATTTTGGTTAAAATATAGTCATTATGGATAACAAGGAAAAACTTAAAAAATTAATTCGCCAAGGTAAAGAAATTGGATATATTCTCAATGAAACTTTGAATGAGTGTCTCCTGGATTTTTCCATAGCTGACAGACAGTATGTCGTTGAAACTTTAGAGGGTATGGAGATACAGATTGTTAATTCCCCAAATGAATATGATGAGTATAAGTATTTGTCTGGCGAAGAAGCTATAAAAATTTTGCAGAGCTTAAGTGATGGTAGTCATGAAGCATTTATAAAACCATCAGACACAGATAAAGATAAAAATTAATTTTTATTTACTAGGAGAAAAAGGATGGATCCATTATCGCAAGGTGTTGTTGGTGTAGTTGCTGCTCAGCAAACTGCTAACCGTAAACATCTTCTAATTGCTAGTTTTTTAGGATTTTTTGCCGGCATGTCTGCTGATTTAGATATATTTATTAAATCTTCGCAAGATCCATTGCTCTCATTAGAATTTCATAGACAGTTTACTCACTCAATATTATTTATGCCATTTGGTGGGTTAATATGTGCATTATTTTTTTACTATTTATTTTTACAGAAAAAAGATATATCTTTCAAGCAAGCTTATATTTATTCAACATTGGGGTATGCTACTCATGGTCTACTTGATGCATGCACAACTTATGGTACTCAATTATTTTGGCCGTTTACGAATGATAGAATTGCATGGAATACAATTTCTATTATTGATCCATTATTTACTTTGCCCATATTATTTTTAATTTTATTTGCAGTTATAAAAAATAATAAGAAGTATTCATATATAGCCTTGTCATGGGTCTTGATATATAGCTCACTAGGATTCATTCAAAAAGATAGAGCTATAGAGATAGGAAAAAAACTGGCTCAGTCGCGTGGGCATGAAGTTATAAATATTGAGGCAAAACCAAGTTTTGCAAATATTATTGTTTGGAAAACTATTTATACAACGCAAACACATTATTATATTGATGCAGTTAGAACTGGATTAAATACCAGAATCATAGAAGGGGTGAAGATAAAAAAATTTAATATTAACGAATCATTTCCTTGGTTAAATAAAAAATCACAGCAAGCAAAAGACATTGAAAGATTTCGATGGTTTTCAAATGGCTATATTGCAATATCTCAGAATAACCCAAATCAAATAATCGATATTCGTTATTCTATGCTTCCAAATGAAGGACATGGATTATGGGGGATAGAGTTGAACCCGGATGCAGGCAACGAAGTACATATTAAAAGAATTTTCAATAGACGCAGTGATATGTCTACATATGTTAAACTCTGGAATATGATAACAGAGTAATCTATGCATAAGATTTTGCTTATATAGCATATAAACTTAAATAATCTCTTCAGCATTAAATTTTATAGTGCTATATCTATAGCATGTATAATTATTTTAATATGACTGGGTTTGAATCATTTAATAAATTAGCTAGAGATAGATATGCGTTATAAAGTATTATTCCTTTTAATTATTTTTTCCATCCATCCATCTTATGTATACTCAGGTGGCAAAAGCGAGGATTCAGTCAGCACTAAAAACATTCAATACACTATTGGTTACATGTCTGAATATTGGATAAGAGGTTCATTTCAAGCCGCATCTGTTCTTTATGGTAATGTTTCCTATACTTCAGGACCAGTATATTTAAGTGCTGGATATGCAGATTTAAGAGATAGAAAGGGTGGGGCTACTTATAATGAAGGCGAAGCTTTTATAAGTTTATATGGAAGTTATAATTTTGAGCTACTCGCTATACCCACGTATTTAGGTTTAGCGGCTTACCGATATACTGATGGCATTGATCAACATTATAATGAAGTTAGTATTGGTGCTGACTTTGATTTCTTCTCTATTGATGCTGTAGTTTTAGGGGACTATGATACATCGCCAAGCTCTGATTATTGGCATTTTCAAGTTATAGTTCCAATGGGTCCAATTAACTATACCTATGGAACATATTCTGGAGCATGGCAATATGTTGTCCATGAAATATCAACAGGATTTTCTATAAATGATATAAATTTTGGTGTGAAACTAGGTATAAATAATGATAATGCTATGGGTACCGCTGCTAATTCAAATCAAGATACAACTTATGGGACATTCTCTGTTAGTTATAATTTTTAAAAATTTTTGAGTACTTAAATTATGGTTGAGAAATATAAATCAATTAAAGTTTTAACTTTAGAAACAATAAAATTAATCCTAATAGGAATATCCATGATTTCTTTTGCTATTTATTTACTATTAAATATATTTTTATGATTGAAAAGTTTATTAAGTCGGAGTGTGGTTTGTCTGAATATAAGAGGTTGAGAACGCTATCCAAAGACAAGCCTTTTTCTAAACTGAGATTATATTTCTTTGTTGTAATAGCAACTATAAGAGACTTATTTAAATAGCTAAATAAATATTAATCATTCTTTTCCCGCATCTTTTTAAATTTTTCAATAGCAGCTTTTCTTTTTTCATCACCATTCTTATCAAGTATATTAATAGTATCTGAATTTATTTTTATCACTGACTTAAGACTAGAGCATACAAGTCCTATTTCAAATGGAGATAATGATTTCATATTTAAGACCAAATAATAATTTAGTCCATGCTCCCAATGTTTTAGAAATCCATTTTCTATGTACTTTATTTCAACATCATATTTTTTAGCTATAATCTTAAATGCATTTTCTTTAGTCTTCTCATCAAATATTTCTGTCCATACATTACTGATTACCATTGACATAGCAAGATTATCAGTGACCCTTGCATTTTTAGTTATGCCTAGAGCCTTATCTAAAGACCTAGAATTACCTCTAAGCTGAATAGAGGTATTGTTACACCATTCGCTCAATTCTTCTGGAATAAGTTTAGGGACCGCATTATATATATGCATAATTTCAAAAAGTTCAATAATATCCTCGCTTCTTATCTTAGTTCGAGATAATATTTTTTTAATACGCAATTCATACGAGTCCCATAAATTAATTTCAGTAGCCATTATTCCTCTCTTAAATATAGGTTAGTTGATTACCAATATTCCTAATAATATATCACCTATTTAAAATCAGTTGTGTTAGATTTAACTAGAATAGAGAATAATAAAGGAGAGGAGAGATAATGAGAAATATATTTTTATTTTTGACGTTAGGATTTACGTCAATTACATTTGCAGGAAGCCATGGAAAAGGTATGCCGCATGATGCGTCACATGAGTCACATGGTAAATATACTATAACCTATGAGATTTTAGATAATAGCTGGGATAGTGGTGTAAATACAGTGGTAGGAGCAACATTAGACGAGGATGACAATGGCTATGGAATAGTCTTGGGTTACGACCTAGGTAATAATCTTGTTCTAGAAGCAGCATATAGAGATTTAGGTCAAGCTTCATTAAGTGGAGTATCTGGAAATACTTTTAACTATGGAGGTGTTGCTTATGCATTTAATGCAACAGCTGTTGTTTTCGTAGAGGCAGATACCCTAACATTAGGTCTAAAAAAATCATTTAATTTTGGCGAGAATCTTTCTGTTTTTGCTAGAGCAGGTATTCATCGTTATGAGTCTACTCTTGGACTAACAGCGGGTACAGCATCTGCTGATACTAGTAGCAAAGATGAAGAAATTTATTATGGAGTAGGAGCGTCATATTCAATGGGTAATATACATCTCAATGTAGCTCATGATACTTATGACGTTGATTATGGAGATGTAGACTCTACAGGTATATCTTTAAGTTATAACTTAGCTTTTTAAATAGTTAAGATTTATGAATATACATGGCCCGGGTATTCTCGGGTCATGTTTATACCAAGTCGGATTTCAAGAGCGTTCAGTTCTTATTACTATATCTTTAATTTACATTAAGTTTAATTATAATAAAGTATGAGATATATATTTTTATTTATTAGTGCCGGAATACTTTCATCCTTAAGTTATGCCTCTGATCTTTACAGGGCTTCACCTGAAAAATACATGGGAAAATCCACCATGATTGAGATGAATATTGGTAATGAATATATGGCTGTTACATCTGATCCTCAGGCGACTAAAGCTGCATATGACATATTATCAAATGGAGGAACTGCTGCAGATGCTGCTATAGCTGCACAACTTGTATTAGGCTTAACAGAACCACAGTCTTCTGGTTTAGGAGGAGGCGCATTTATTTTGTATTTTGATGTTCTTAATAATACTCTCACTACTTTTGATGGTCGTGAAATAGCCCCTTTAGCTAGCACGCCAAATTATTTTCTAAAGAAAAATATGAAGCCAATGAATTTCTTCGAAGCTGTGCTTAATGGCCGTTCTGTAGGTGTCCCAGGAACTCCTGCGCTTTTAGGCAAGCTCCATGAGAGATTTGGTAAAACAAATATGCAAAAATTAATTGAACCAGCTTTAAATTTAGCTGTAAATGGATTTTTACCTTCCAAAGGTTTGCTTAAATCTTTGAAGAATGACATTGGTAGACTCGATCAAAATATAATAAGTAAAGAATATTTTTATAACAAAAAAATTATTAAAAATAATAAGTACGCTTCTATTTTAAAAAAGTTTGCTAACAAAGGCTCCTCTGTATTTTATAAAAGTCCTCTTTCAACTAATATTATAAATTCTGTAAATAAAAAAAATGGAATACTTACACAAAAAGATTTTGATAGCTATAGCGTCATAGAGAGAAAGCCAGTTTGTGATATATTTCAAAAGCATAAAGTTTGCTCGATGGGTGAGCCCTCATCAGGTGCACTTACGATGCTGCAGATATTAAAGCTTATTGATCACGATCCGACATGGCATAATTATATAGAGGCTTCAAAACTTGCTTTTGCTGATAGAAATTATTATATGGCTGATCCTGATTTTGTTAAAACTCCAGGTGAGCTTCTGTTAGAGAATGACTATATTTTAAAAAGGCGCGCTCTAATTTCTAATAATATTATAACTAATGCAAAGCATGGAATTCCATCTGGTTGGAAAGAAGACGGTCAAGCTAAGTATAATGGCCTTAGTGAATCAGGAACAACACATATTTCCATCATTGATAAATATGGGAATGCAATTTCAATGACATCAACAATTGAAAATTCCTTTGGATCACGAATTATGGCTAATGGTTATCTTTTAAATAATGAGCTGACTGATTTTTCATTTATCCCTGAAAAAAATAATAGTTTAGTAGCTAATAGAGTAGGAGCTGGGAAAAGACCACGATCATCAATGACTCCAACTATTGTTTTTTCTACATTAACTGGTAAGCCTATACTAATTATTGGTTCTGCAGGTGGAAGTAGGATAATAGGATATGTTACGCAAAGAATAATTGATGTTTTATATAATAATATGCCTTTAGAGGATGCAATAAACGCTCCTCATATTCTAAATCGTGGTGGTAACATTGAGGCTGAAGAGGAAACTAATATAACAAATAGTTTAATACAAAAAGGACATTTTCTAGATATAACGCCTCTGGCAAGTGGACTAACTGCTATATATATTGATTCTAAGACAAATTTAATAAAAGGTGTTTCAGACCCTAGGCGTATTGGTACTGCCTTAGGCAGATAATGCTATTTAATTTTGTGGAGACGGCGGGAATCGAACCCGCGTCCGAGAGCACTCAGCCCTTAGTACTACATGTTTAGTTTATCTTTAATTTAATCACCAAGCTGACGATAAACAATCTACTCAATAACTGTCTTGTTTAGTTTAACAGTACAATAACAAGCACATGCACTGCGGTCTTATCATTATGACTTCAGTAAAGAGCATATAAGCCTACTCTTAGTGAAGCTAGCGGCAGTTAGGCTGCTAGGGCTAAAGGTTTATTTTCAGCGTTTATAGTTTATCAGCAGTTTAACGAGTTACCGAAAAGCTCGACATGCACTTCAGGAATTGCAACCCCACGTCGAAGCCAGGTCGTCCCCCTAAAATTAGTTTTATATCCTATCTCTAATAATAGACATACGCAATTGATATTGACCACATTTAATTTATTTTTTTATATAAGACTTGAAGTAATATCTAGAAATTATCGGAAGTATTCCTAATATTGAGAGTATTAGTATTGTTGGCAGATCAATATTGATACCAGTGGCAAAGGCTTCTTCAAGTTTACTACCAAGAATAATTATTATGATAGTCCCTGGCAACATGCCAATTTGTGAAATTATATAATAAAGCCAAGATTTTATAGTTGTAAGGCCTACAAGCGAGTTAATTACAAAATAAGGGAAGATCATACACATTCTTATAGCAAATAAATAGAATCCACCATTTTTGGTAAACCCCTCGTTGATTAGTAAATAATAATGATTATATTTATGACTTAAATAATCTCTAAGCAAATATCTAGATAACCAGAATGAAAAGAGTGCGCCTACTGATGAGGCAAAAGATACCAGGATAATTGCGTCAATCAAATCAAATATCATCCCACCTAATAAACCCATTAGCCCAGCAACTGGCAAGGAGAATGTTGTGAAAACTATATAGGCTATAAAATAGTAAAGTTTAGATAAAAGTGGCTCTTCAGTTACTAAATTTTGAATACCCTTTAAGTTATTATTGAAGATATCAGCAATGTTACTTTCTATATTCATTATAAAAATTATAGATACGACAATTATTAAGAGTAATATAAGTTTAAATTTATTCATAATTATCTACTACTACTAGATATAGTCTCATAAGATCAATACCTTTTATTATAACTAAGGAATACCAATACTCCTAAAACTGTATTAAAATGTAGATTCAATTATGCTTCTATATAAAAATATACTTTTAGATTCAACTAAGCGAAAAGATAGCGCTAAAGATTCATTTCATTATTTTCTTGTCTATAAAATTCAGTATGGAAAAAAGCTTACCCCGGAAGAGTTAGAAGTCTTAAATAATTTACTGAATACTGCCAGAGAATTGAAAAAAGGAGATATAACTAACAGTAATATATTAGTAATAAGTAGATCTGGAATCTTATCTCCATGGGCAGAAAAAGCTAAGCAGGTTATTATTAATTGTGGACTTAATGATAGCTTAAGTATCGAGAAAATTAAATTATATCAATTTAATGGAAAAACTGCTTTCAAGGATACAAGTAGCAACCTTGATTTAGTATACGATAAAATGACTCAATGCTGCCTCACCACAAAATTTGATATTCAAAAGTATTTTGTAAAAGAGAACTTATCTACAAAGAGTAGAAGATCAGAAATAATTCCGTTATCCAAATTAAATCAATATAATAAAAAAATGGGTTTAGCTCTTAGTAAATTAGAGATTATTTATCTAAAGAAAATGTATGCCAAACTTAAAAGATCACCAAGAGATATAGAGCTGATGATGTTTGCCCAGATTAATTCTGAACATTGCAGGCATAAAATATTTAATTCTAAAATTATTATAAAAAATTCCAAGGAAGATATTTCCTTGTTCAAATTAATTAAAAAAACTTTTAAAAAAACTAATAAAGATGTAGTGTCTGCATATACTGATAATTGCTCGATTATAAAGTCAAACAGAGTAAACTTTTTACATACTGATATTGTAAGTAAAAGGTATAAATATAAAAAAGAAGATGGCTTGTATATAGTTAAAGCTGAAACTCATAATCATCCAACAGCAATTTCTCCACATGCAGGTGCGGCTACAGGATCAGGAGGAGAATTAAGAGATGAGGGTGCAACAGGAAGAGGGTCGATACCTAAGGTTGGATTTACGGGTTATACATTATCAAACTTATGTATACCGAAAGATAATAATAGTTGGGAAAAAAATACTATAGGCACTCCTGGAAGAATTAAATCACCTTTAGATATTATAGTTGAAGCACCAATTGGAGCTGCTTCTTATAACAATGAATTCGGAAGACCTAATATATTTGGTTACTTTAGAACATGTGAATTTAGTCCGGTCATTAAAAAATCTAGTATTAAGAGCGTTGGATACCATAAACCCATAATGATTGCGGGTGGTGTTGGAGTTATAAGAAATAATCATATACATAAAAATGAGTTAGACCAGGGAGATTTGATTATTATTTTAGGTGGCCCTTCTTATCTTATCGGGCTTGGTGGAGGAGCGGCATCATCGTTATCATCTGGCTCAAGTAGTGAGAACTTAGATTTTTCATCTGTACAAAGAGATAATCCAGAAATCGAAAGAAGATGCCAAGAAGTTATTAATCAGTGCGTGTATTTAGATAAGCAGACACCTATTAAAAGTATTCATGATATTGGAGCTGGAGGTTTATGTAATGCTGTCCCGGAAATAGTTAATGATTCTGGTAGAGGTGCGAAAATTATGATGTCTAAGATTCCTCTTGGCGAATCATCAATGAGCCCTCTGGAAATATGGTGTAATGAATCTCAAGAAAGGTATGTCATAGTAATTGATGGTAAAGATTTGAGTCTTTTTGATTCTATATGCGTTAGAGAAAATTGCCCTTACTCGTTAATTGGTAAAGTGACCACTGCTAAAAATCTTATAGTGTATGACGTGGATGACAAAACAAAAGTAATTGATTTGCCAATGAGTTATCTTTTAGGCAAGCCTCCAATTAAACCTATTAATATTATTGGTTATGATCAAAAAAATCATAGTGATAAGCATGCTTATATGAATTTTAAAAAATGCGTACAAGGCATATTGTCATTACCAGCAGTAGCGGACAAAGGATTTCTTATTACGATTGGTGATAGGTCAGTGACAGGGTTAGTTGCACGAGATCAAATGATTGGAGCTAATCAAGTACCTGTTTCTAATGTGGGTATAACAATGTCTGACATAGGTTCTTCGAGTGGACAAGTCATTACAATGGGTGAAAGACCATCTCTCGCAATTACAAACCCAGAAGCTTCGGCAGAAATTGCATTTGGTGAAGTTATAACTAATATTTCATGTTCGTATATAAAAGATCTTTCTAAAATAAAATTGTCAGCAAACTGGATGGCATCATCTAAAAATAGTAATGAGATTGAAAGTCTTTACTTAGCTGTTAAAAAGATATCAGCTCTATGTACTTCAAATAATATTACTATACCAGTGGGAAAAGACTCGTTATCAATGAGTACATCATGGAAAAATAAAAAAATATCATATGATGTTGAAAGTCCAGTAAGCCTTGTCCTGTCAGCATTTTGCTCTATAGATAATGTCAATGATGTTATTACTCCTGACCTGAAAGGTAATGGAGAAATTTTTTTAATAGATATCTCTGAAGGTATGGAACGCATGGGCGGATCATCCTTGCATCAAATACATAATATTATTGATTCAGATGTTCCAAGAATAAATAAATCTCAAAATATTGAGTTATTCTTTAATTTTATTCAATCACTTATAAAATCAAAAACTATTTCTGCATATCATGATAAATCAGATGGAGGTTTATTTACAACGTTAACTGAAATGGCTATTTCAGGCAATATGTCTTTAGATATCTTCAAAAGTTTAGAAAAATATTTTGACGTTGCTCACATGACAAAATTCTTCTTTAATGAGGAGTTAGGCGCTGTAATAGAAGTGCCTAAAAAAAATATAAATATGTTTAATAAGTTAATTCAGAAAAATAAAGTTGAGGCATTGGTTACTCCGTTAGGAAGATCAGTAAAATCATTAAACCCTAGTTTACTAATAAAATCATATGAAGATATATCATTCTCTTTGGAAATATTAAGAAAATATTGGAGTAATCTGTCTTATAAAATCCAAAAGATTCGTGATAATCCTATAACCGCAAGAGAAGAGTATAATAACAAAATATCTTCTCATAAGAATATAAAACCATTAGAGAATAAAGTTAATTTTTTAATAGGTAGCGCAAAGGTTAAAAAAGCTAAGTTGAATAGAGAACCAAAAGTAGCAATTCTCAGAGAGCAAGGTGTTAATGGACACAAGGAAATGGCGCATGCATTCATGATGTCAGGGTTTGAGGTCCATGATGTGCATATTAATGATATCTTGAAGGGTAACGTAGACATGCAATCTTATGAAGGATTAGTGGCCTGTGGTGGTTTTTCATATGGTGATGTTTTAGGTGCAGGAAAAGGCTGGGCGAGTAAAATACTTTATAACAATAAGATAAAGGATCAATTAGAAATATTTTTTAATGATAAAAATAAATTTGGACTTGGTATATGCAATGGTTGTCAAATGTTTTCACAACTTCATTCGATAATACCTGGTGCTGATCACTGGCCCTTATTTGATAGAAATAAATCTAATCAATTTGAAGCCAGACTTTCAAGAGTTGAAATAAAAAAATCTAAATCATTATTTATGAGTGGAATGGAGGGGTCAATATTACCGATAGTGGTATCACATGGAGAAGGGAAGGCAGTGTTTTCGAGTAAAAAAAATATAAGTAGTGCTATAATAAACTATGTTGATAATAATAATAACAAAACAACAGAGTATCCATTCAATCCAAATGGCTCAGATAATGGATCAAATGGTTTCACAAACAGTGACGGAAGAATAACCATCATGATGCCGCATCCAGAAAGATTATTTACATTAAATCAGTACTCTTATCGTCCTGATAATTGGAAAATATCACCGTGGTCTAAAATATTCATTAATGCGAGAAATTGGTTAAAGTGAAAATATTTAATAAATATAACTTAGATAAAGAGAATAAAATTACGGATGAAAAACATTTTCATAATCGTAGAAAAATCATGGCATCAACATTAGCATTTCCATTTCTAATGAATTCAAATATTTTAGCTGCATCACAAAAAAAGTTATCTTTTAATAAAGATCTTGATTACAGTACAAATGAACAAACAAATACTATTAAACAAATTACATCATATAATAATTTTTATGAGCTAGGAACGGGAAAGCGAGACCCTATGCTAAATGCATCTAAACTTAAATCTGATGAATGGAAATTAACAATAGATGGTCTAGTAGAAAATCCATTTACATTAGATAGTGATGATTTAATAAAAAAGTTTCAACTAGAAGAGAGAATATATAGACTAAGATGTGTTGAGGCATGGTCAATGGTTGTCCCATGGATTGGTTTTGAGTTGAGAAGCTTAATTAATCTTGCCAAACCACTGCATAATGCAAAGTATGTTTATTTTGAATCTATATTAGACAAAGAAAACCTTCCTGGTCAAAAAAGAAATATTTTGAACTGGCCTTATAAAGAAGGGTTGAGGATGGATGAGGCAATTAATCCATTAACTATGATAGCTGTTGGTCTGTATGGAAAAGTTTTACCTAATCAAAATGGCTCTCCCGTAAGACTCATTGTTCCATGGAAATATGGATTTAAGAGTATAAAGTCAATTGTTAGAATCTCATTTGTTGATCACCAGCCAACATGTACATGGAATGAACAAGCTCCTGATGAATATGGATTTTATTCAAATGTGAATCCATATGTAAATCATCCTAGATGGAGCCAGAAAAGAGAGAGGAGAATAGGTGAGTTTGGCAAGAGAGATACTTTGTTATTTAATGGATATAGTAAATTTGTTAATAATCTATATACAGGAATGGACCTTGAAAAAAACTTTTAATATCATTAATTATTTTGAATAGGCTTGTTACATATACTCTATCACTTTTACCTATATTTTTTATTTTTTATCAATCTATATTTAATGATGAAATTATCAATCCATATTCGTATTTAATAATTTCTTCGGGTTATATTGCGATAAGCATGATAATAATTATTTTATCAGTACCAATTTTATTTTTCATTAAAAACTATATAGATAGAAGATCTCTAGGAATCATTACTTTTTTGATTACACTATTGCATTTCTTTTTATATCTATTTGATAATGATCTAAGCCTCTCTTTTATGCTGTCAGATATAGTTTCTAGAAACTATATTCAAGCAGGATATATAGCTCTAATATTGTTTATTCCTCTATTTATAACATCGTCCGATAAATCTAAGAAAAAACTTGGTATTAAATGGTTATCATTGCATAGATTAATTTACTTAATACTTGCATTATCGTTATTACATTATTATTTAATTATTAAAGCAGATTATTTTTTATTTAATACTTATGTGTTTATAATATTATTTATGTTGTTAATTAAAAAAAGGATTTACCAAACATGAACAGAAGAGAATTTATTCAATTTTTGATGGCTGGATATGCAGCTGGTATTGTAAAACCTTCATTTGGCTCGCCAAGAATAAATTATAATACTAGATTATTTGGTGATTTGAGACTGATTCATATCACGGATACACATGCGCAACTAGATCCAATGTATTTTAGAGAGCCTAATTATAATTTAGGTGTGGGTAATAATAGAAATACCCCGCCGCATATAGTTGGAAGAAAGCTTTTAGATTACTATTCTATTGATTCAACTATTATGAAGCATGCTTTTACACATCTTGACTTCCATCAACATGCAAAAGAGTTTGGAAAATTTGGTGGTTATGCACATTTAAAAACAGTCATTGATCAATTAAGACATGATGCTGATGACAATTCTTTGTTACTAGATGGGGGAGATACATGGCAAGGCAGTGGTCTTTCTCTATTAACCAATGGAATGGATATGGTTGAAGCATCAAACATTCTTGGTGTTGACGTAATGACTGGACACTGGGAATTCACATATGGTGAAAAAATATTTTTAGAAAATTTAAAAAAGTTTAATGGGGATTTTGTTGCTCAAAATATTTCATTGACTGAAGAAGCTTTATTTGATGGTATTGAGCCTGTCGATGACAGCAATCATTTCCAGAAACCATATGTTATAAAAACAATAAATAATCAGAGAGTTGTGGTTATTGGGCAAGCATTTCCGTATACCCCTATTGCAAATCCAGGGAGATTAATTCCTAATCTTACTTTTGGTATTCGTGATAATGAATTGCAGGAACTGATTGACCTAATCAAGGATAAAGAAGATGCATCTTTAATTGTTTTATTGTCTCATAATGGCGTTGATGTTGATAAAAAAATGGCATCCAAGGTTAATGGGATTGATATAATATTTGGTGGACATACTCATGATGTGTTGCCTAAACCAATTGAAATTATCAATAATAACTCAAGAACTGTAATTCTTAACTCTGGATGTAATGGAAAATTCGTGTCGATGATTGATATAAAAATTAGACACTCTTCTTTTGACTATAGATATAAGCTTCTGCCAATTCTTTCGAATCAAATTAAACCCTCAGTTCAGATGACCGAATATATTAAAGATGTAAAAAAACCATACTTAAAAGAATTAAATCAGAAAATTGGAAAATCCAATTATGATCTATATAGAAGAGGTAATTTCAATGGGTCTTTTGACAATCTTATTTGTGACTCAATGTCTAATGTCTTAGATTCTGAAATTTGTTTATCTCCTGGGTTTAGGTGGGGACCAACTATTCTTGCAGGCGAAGATATTTTGATGTCTGATATTTATAATCATACTGCTATTACATATCCAAATGTTTATCGTAGAGAAATGACCGGTCTTACTATTAAGAATATCTTAGAAGATGTAGCGGATAATATATTTAATCCAGACCCTTATCTCCAACAAGGAGGAGATATGGTTAGGACAACTGGGATTAATTACCAAATTACACCAAAAAATACCATCAACAAGCGAATAACTAATATTACATTAAACAACGGTAAATTATTGAATAATAACAAGAAATACGTGGTTAGTGGTTGGGCTAGTGTGAACTCAGAAGAATCTGGTGATCCTATATGGGAAGTTACAAAACAGTATCTTGGAAGTATAAAAAACTATGATTTAAATGAGGTAAAACAACCAACCTTAGCTTTAGAAAATGATAACGAAGGGGTAGAAAATTAGTTACAAGAAATGTATTAAATGTTAATATTTCATTTGAATTTATAAACTATATTTGTAAAAGGAGACCCATATGTTTGATGTAGATATGAAAATTGCAGGCTTTGATGACGAGCTAAATGATTCAATTAACAAAGAAATTATTCGCCAGGAAGAACATGTCGAGCTAATTGCTTCTGAAAACTATGCAAGTCCTAGAGTTTTAGAGGCTCAAGGATCAGTTTTAACGAATAAATATGCAGAAGGCTATCCTTATAAGAGATACTACGGCGGTTGTGAAAATGTTGATATAGCTGAACAATTAGCCATTGATAGATTAAAAGAAATATACGGCGCAGATTATGCAAATGTTCAGCCACATTCTGGCTCGCAAGCAAATGCTGCGGTATATCTTGCTTTGCTTAATGCTGGCGATACTATACTAGGAATGAGTCTGGACGCTGGTGGCCACCTGACACATGGCTCAAAAGTAAACTTTTCAGGAAAACTTTTTAATGCTGTCCAATACGGTATAGATGAAAATGGCATGCTTGATTATGATGAAATAGAGAAACTTGCTGTAGAACATAAGCCAAAAATGTTAATTGGTGGGTTTTCAGCTTATTCTCAAGTAGTTGACTGGGAGAGAATGTCAAAAATTGCAAAAAAAGTTAATGCTTATTTTCTGGTTGATATGGCACATGTATCTGGACTAGTTGCCGGCGGAGTTTATCCTTCTCCAGTCCCATTTGCTGACGTAGTTACATCAACTACACATAAAACATTAAGAGGCCCTAGAGGCGGAATAATAATATGTAAATCTAACCCGGAACTTGAGAAAAAATTTAACTCTTTAGTATTTCCAGGAACTCAAGGTGGACCATTAATGCATGTTATTGCAGCTAAAGCAGTAGCATTTAAAGAAGCGTTAGAACCTGAATTTAAAGATTATATGAAACAAGTTGTTTTAAACGCAGATTTACTAGCAAAAACAATAATCTCAAGAGGATATGAGATTGTATCAGGCGGAACTAAAAACCATCTGATGCTGGTTAGCTTGGTCAAACAAGGATTGACTGGCAAAGCAGCTGATGCAGCCCTACATAGAGCAAATATTACTGTAAATAAGAATTCAGTTCCAAATGATCCGCAGAGCCCCTTCGTTACAAGTGGGATAAGACTTGGTACTGCGGCTATTACAACTAGAGGTTTTAAAGAAGCTGAAACTACTGTATTAGGTAATTTGATATGCGATGTACTTGATGATATTGAGGATGAATCAAAAATTACATCTGTTAAAGAAAGAATATTGAATTTAACATCTCAATTCCCAGTTTATTCTAAGAATAAAAAAGCTGTAGCCTAGGGGTATTTAGTATGCGCTGTCCTTTTTGCGGGGAGCCTGAAACAAAAGTAATTGATTCTCGCTTAGTTGGAGAAACAAATGCTATAAAGAGAAGGCGCGAGTGTGTCTCTTGCAATATACGTTTTAATACTATTGAACAATCAGAATTATCATACCCACGTGTAATAAAAACAAATAACTCATCAGAGTTATTCTCTGAAGATAAGGTTAAAAAAGGTGTCTATATAGCATTAGAGAAAAGAGAAAACTCTATCATTGATATTGATAAGACTTTTGAAAATATTTTTAAAAAATGCAGAACACAAGCAGACAAGGAAGTATCTTCAAATGAAATAGGAAAAATAGTAATGAAAGAGTTATTGAAGCTTGACCATGTAGCTTATCTCAGATTTGCATCTGTTTATTTGAATTTTGAAGATAAAGAAGCATTCACCAAAGTTATAAAAAGTTTAGAGAAAGATTTATCACCAGAAATGAAGAAACTTCAAAAGAATTTACTGCAAGATGAATAAGGAAGAAACAGATCAATATTATATAGAAGAAACTTTTAAATTAGCGCTTAATGGAAAATTTACGGCACATCCAAACCCCATGGTTGGCGCAATTGTAGTTAAAAATGGAAAAGTTTTAGGAAAAGGCTATCACTTGAAACCTGGTTTCCCGCATGCCGAGCAAGAAGCTATTAAGAATGCTGGTAAATCTGTTGAAAATTCAACTCTATATGTGAATTTAGAACCGTGCTACCATTTTGGAAGAACGCCTCCATGCTCTAATTTAATAATTAATAGTAAGATAAAGAGAGTTGTTATTTCATGTTTAGATCCAAACCCACTCGTGAATGGTAAAAGCGTTAAGCAGCTTAAAAAGTCTGGAATAGAGGTCAAGGTTGGAGTTTTAAAAAATCAAGCAATGAGATTAAACAGAGGATTTTTTAGTAAATTTTTATTGAAAAGACCTAATATTATTTGTAAATCAGGAATATCTTTGGATGGCAAAATTTCCTTGAGTAACGGTATAAGTAAATGGATTACCTCAGAAGAATCAAGACTTGATGTTCAAACAGAAAGAGCATTGTCCCCATTAATATTTTCCTCGTCTAAGACAGTAATGATGGATAATCCAAGCTTAAATATTCGTGAGCCATTACTTTTAAAAAAGATATTAAAACAACCAGATCTTGGAATAGTTGATAGAACTCTCAAAATACCATTAAGCAGTAAAGTCTTTAAAGTATCATCTCGAAAAATTTACCTATTTACGTCAATAAAAAAAACCACTAAAAAATATAAAAAAAACGTGATTATTGTCTATATTCAATCAAGAAAAGGTAAAATTAATCTTATGGAATGCATCTCTTTTTTAGCTAAACAAGATATAAACAATGTATTTGTTGAAGCTGGCCCAACATTGATGGAATCTTTTTTTAAAGAATCTTTAACTGATGAATTAGTATTATATATTTCTCCAAAAATAATTGGAGATACCGGAAAATCTTTTTCTGGAGTTACTTATATAAACAAACTTTCTAAAAAGATAAAATTTAAAATAAATGATATGATTCCAATTGGTAATAATCTAAAAGTGAGACTAGAAAAATAGCATGTTTACAGGGATTATAGAAAATATAGGCAAGATTACTCTCATAGAGGAAGTTAATCATAACTATGTAATTAAAATAGAGATTGCTAATCTGTCAATGAATATATCAAATGGCGACAGCATTGCTGTTAATGGTGCTTGTCTGACAGTCACTAATGTTAAGGATAATATTTTTAGTTTTGATTTATCTCCTGAAACCATGAAACTAACATCATTTAAATATTTAATAAAAAATGATCTCGTGAACATAGAATTTCCATTAACTTTGAATAAATTTATTAGCGGACATATAACTACCGGGCATATCGATACTGTTGGAGTCATAGAAAAACTTTTAAAGAATACTGATTCATGGTTTATTCAAATTAAAATTGATAAAATATATTTAAAATATATAGTTCATAAAGGCTCTATTTGTATTGATGGTATTAGTCTGACAATTAATCAGATACAGGGTAACATAATAGACTTAATGGTAATTCCTCATACATATCAAAATACTATTATTAAGAATTATAGTTTAGGTGGTAGTGTGAATATTGAAGTAGACTACATAGCAAAACATTTAGAGAAACTTAAGAATGGTTAATACTACTAAAGAAATAATTGATTCCCTCAAAAAAGGTAAAATGGTCATCATAATGGATGATGAGAATCGTGAAAATGAAGGCGATCTTGTAATGGCATCTGAATTTGTTAAGGCAAAGGATATTAATTTTATGGCTTCAAAAGGCAGGGGTTTGATTTGTTTAACCCTGACTAGTGCTAAATGTAAAAAATTAGGCTTGCCGCTCATAAAAAAAACAGGAGAAACATCTAAGGAAACAAATTTTACAGTGTCTATAGAAGCTGCGAAAGGGGTGACTACAGGAATATCTGCTGCTGATCGAGCAAAAACAATTCAAGTTGCAGTTGCTAAAAATTCGAAAGCAAGTGACTTAGTTCAGCCAGGCCATATATTTCCGCTTATGGCAAAAGATGGTGGGGTACTTATAAGAGCTGGTCATACAGAAGCTGGTTGCGATTTAGCTAAACTAGCCGGACTAGAACCTTCTGCCGTGATTGTTGAGATATTAAATGAAGATGGAACGATGGCTAGAAAGAAAGATTTATTAACTTTTGCAAAAAAACATAAATTAAAAATTGGAACAATTGAAGATCTGATTAAATATAAAGTTTCTAATGAAAAAACTGTTAAAAGGATAAGAGAAGAGGTTATCAAGACTGAGTATGGTGACTTTACTGGAATCTTTTATAAGGATACTTTGACCTCAATGGTACATTTTGTATTAATTAAAAATAAAATAATTTCAGAAGAACCTACAATGGTTAGAGTGCATGTTCAAAATATTTTAACAGATACAGTTAAGTCTACTAATTACTCAACTTGGCCAATTGATAGAGCATTGGAGAAAATCTCTAAATCAAAACAAGGAGCTGTTGTATTTATTACAGAAAGTCTTACTAGTAATCGGATAGATAATTTGAAGTTATCTAAATCGATAGTTTCAAAAAATAAAGCTAAGTTTGATGATTTCCGAACAGTTGGCATAGGTGCTCAAATATTAAGCGATATTGGAGTGAAGGATATGATATTGTTAAGCAGTCCGATAATTTACCATGGAATAAATGCTTTTGGACTCAATGTAATTAAGTACGTAAGCAAGTAAATGAAAAAAACAGATAATAATAGTATAGAGTTATTCAATCATCCCGAGATATATTATGAAGATGATTACTCAGATCTTTTAAAACTAATAAATAAAAAAACTATTATTGTTTCAACTTCATACCATAGATCTATAACAGGAAGTATGGCCACTGACTTTATAAGTAATTCTGAAGAAAATATTTCTAAGATCGGTTTCATTGAATCACCTGGTGCCTTCGAACTACCATTAATAATAAAAATGATTTTAAATAAATATAAGCCAGACATAATTTTAGCTTTAGGGTGCATTATAAAAGGTGATACCAAACATGATGAATATTTATCATCATCAGTAATTAATGGATTAAGTACTCTTAGTCTGGAATTTGAAAAACCAGTAATAAATGGGGTGTTAACAACTAATACTGAGCAGCAGGCTATTGATAGAGCTGGAGTTAAGCTAAGGAAAGGTGCTGAATATGCAGAGACCAGAAAAAGCCTATTGAACGTTATTGCAACGGTGAAGATGAAATGACTGTCATTAACTCTAAACAGAGAACTATAGCAAGAGAAAACATCTTAAAGGTTTTATATCAACAGAACTTAAATGAGTATACATTTTCAGATATCCTAAAAACATTCATCGAAAAGAGAAAATATGATAAAGATTATTTTGAAAATATTATTTTATTGATTGAGAAAAATAATCAAAAAATAGTGAGTTTTATAGAAGATAATACCGATTTAAAACTTGAGTCACTGATACCAGTGGATAAATCAATACTGATGTTGTCAGTTTGTGAATTGATATATAGGAGTGATGTGCCTAAAAAAGTTATTCTTAATGAAAGTATAAATATTGCCAAAAAGTATTCAACCGATGAATCTTATAAATTTATTAATAATATCCTTGATCAACTGCTTAGATGTCTTGATAAAAATGATTAAGAATGAAGAAGGTATTATTGATTACATTAAGTCAAATATCAAGACAACCTCTAAAGATGTTGTTAGAAGTATAGGCGATGATTGCGCTGTAATTAAAGTATCTCCGAAGAAATGTTTTGTTATTACAACTGATACTTCTTTAATGGGACCTCATTTCACTAAAAATTACAGCCCTTATGAAATTGGATATAAGTCGTTGGCTACTAATTTAAGCGATATTGCTGCAATGGGTTGCGTGCCTAAGTATATATTTATGGCTCTAACTATACCTAAACTAGAGTCAGAATGGATTAAATCTTTTTATAAAGGGATTAAGTATCTCACAGAAAAGCACAATGTTGCATTGATTGGTGGAGATACTAATCGTGGCCCGCTAAGCATCTCAATTCAAGTCATAGGAGAGAGTAAAAAAAATATACTTTACCGTAGTGGAGCAAAGAAAGATGAAGATATTTATGTTACGGGTAAGCTTGGATGTGCAAGAGCAGCACTAATGATTACTAATAAAAAAAAATATCAGTATGAATTTAAATTACTTAAAAAATATTTACACTTACCTGTTCCTAGAATAGATGCTGGAATAGATATTTCTAAATTCGCAAGTAGTTGTATTGATATATCAGATGGGATTGCAAAAGATTTACATAATATAACCATAAGTAGTAAGTGCGGTGCAGATATATTTATAGATAAAATCCCAACTCATAAATTAGTGAAGAAAGTAATACCATCAAAACTTTACTATGAAGCTTTGATTGGTGGAGGCGAAGATTATGAATTATGCTTTACTGCCAACAAAAAGTACCGTAAACAAATTGATAAAATATCGAATAAATATTCTCTTCCTATTACCAAGATAGGTATTATCACAAAAAGTCAATTAAGATATTTTGATAATAGTAAGCAGGTTAATTTAAGCTTAAAAGGATTTGATCATTTTTCTAAATAAAACTATTACTCTGGGTAACCAAGTTTTTCTAAATATGTAGTAAGCCTAATAAGTGGCAAGCCAATCACTGAAGTTGGATCTTGACCAGCAGTTTTTTGAATTAAACTAATAGCTAAGCCTTCCATTCGTATGCTAGCAGCGCAGCTAAGCATATCTTCTTTCTCTATATAATTATTTATAATATTTTTAGATAATTTTTTCATTTGTACATAATAATTCACTACGGAAGAATATTTTTTCATAGTATTAGTATCTATTACACATATTCCTGTTTTAAATATTATTTTCTTTCCTGAAATAAGCTTGAGTTGCTTCTGGGCATTTGTTTTGGTAAGAGGTTTGCCTAATATTTTATTCCCAACTACAGCTATCTCATCTGACCCTATAACTATAGAGTTTTTTTGAAGTACTGCAATTTTCAGAGCTTTTTCAATGGATAATCTTTTTACAAAGCTATTTACTGGTTCATTTTTTTTTCTAGATTCATCTATATCTGGTGAGATTGATATAAATTTTAACTTAATCTGCTCTAGAAGCTTTTTCCGATGAATTGAACTAGATGCCAGTACTATTTTTCTCATATAACTAAACTCTATATTAGATTTTTAAAACACTGATGTTATCAGAAACATGGTTGATATTAAATGATATATGCTTTTTTTATAAAAAAGTAACCAAATAAAGCAGATATGAATTGCTTGATAAGGATTTATTGCTTAGAATAGCGTATATTTTATAACAAATTAATGGTACTAACTCATGGCAGTTCAAAAAAGTAGAAAATCTAAATCTAAGAAAGGAATGAGAAGATCTCACCATGGCTTATCTGGACCATCTATGTCTGTAGATAAAACCACTGGCACTAGACATTTAAGGCATCATATTGCTAAAGATGGTTACTATATGGGCAATGAAGTAATTGCGCCTAAAGTAAAGAAAGAGAAGCAAGAAGAGTCGCAAACTTAGTCAAATCTTAGTAAACTAACCATAATGCATCAAAAAATTACAATAGCATTAGACATGATGAGTGGAGATCATGGCTTATCTGCATCTGTGCCAGGTGCAATTAAGTCATTAAAGGAACATGATGATTTATTTCTTATTCTTATAGGAGATGAAAAACTAATTTTACCTTTAATACCTAATGACTTTAAAAATGCCCAAAAAAAAAGATATAGCATAACTCATACAACTGAATATATTGCTATGGACGATGAAATAATCAAAGCCATTAGATCTAAAAAAAACTCATCAATGAGACTCGGGATTAATGCTGTCAAAAATAAAGATGCTGGCGCATGTGTCAGTGCTGGAAATACCGGAGCTTTAATGGCCTTATCTAAAATTATTTTGAAAATGATACCGGGGATTGATAGGCCAGCCATATGTGGATCTCTGCCAACAAAAACCGGGCAATGCCATATCTTAGATCTTGGAGCAAATGTTGAATGTGATGCTAATCATTTATATCAATTTTCTATTTTAGGATCAGCACTTGTTCAGTCGTTAGAGATTAATGCAAAACCAGTAATAGGTTTATTGAATGTAGGGTCTGAAGAATTTAAAGGGAATGATACTATTAAGAATGCAGGCCAACTAATGCAAGAGTCAAAATTAAATTATGCTGGATTTGTGGAAGGCGACGAAATGTTTAATGGCAACTTCGATGTTATTGTTTCAGATGGATTTGCTGGAAATATTGCTCTAAAAAGCATTGAAGGTGTTGCTAAATTGATTAGTCATTTTATAAAAACAGAGTTTAATAAATCAATATTTACCAAACTTGCTGCATTAGTTAGCTATCCAGTAATGAGAGCGGTAAAAAATAAAGTAGATCCTAGAAAATATAATGGTGCAAGCCTCTTGGGTCTTCAAGGAGTTGTTGTAAAGAGCCATGGTGGAGCAGACTCCTATGCTTTTAGTCAGGCAATAAATACTGCTTATTATGAAGTCAAAAATGGAATACTAGATAAAATTGAATTGTTAGTGCATTCGGGAGATTCTAATGACTGACTTATACTCAAAAGTAATTGGTAGTGGTAGCTATCTTCCAGAAAAAATATTAACAAATCATGATTTAGCAAAAATAGTTGACACAAGCCATGACTGGATCTTTGAAAGGACTGGAATTGAGCAGAGACATATTGCATCTGAAAATGAATCATCTGTCGATATGGCATATCAGGCTTCATTAAAAGCTATTTCTATGGCTCAATTATCACCTGATGATATTGATATGATTATTGTTGCAACAGCTACGCCTGAAAGAAAGTTTCCGAGCACCGCTGTTCTTTTGCAAAATAACTTAAAAATTGAACAAGGCTTTGCTTTTGATATTAATGCTGCTTGTACTGGGTTTGTATATGCGCTTGATGTTGCTGACAAATATATAAAGTCTAGGGTTGCAAAAAATATACTTGTAGTAGGTTCTGAAAAAATGAGTTCTCTACTTGATTGGAAAGATAGAAATACGTGTGTATTATTTGGAGATGGAGCTGGAGCAGTTATATTATCAGGGTCTAATAAACCTGGAATATTATCAACTAATATAGGCTCTAATGGTTCATACAAGGATCTCTTAACAGTTGATATTGATTCTGAATTTATAGAAATGAAAGGAAATGATGTTTTTAAAATCGCTGTAAAAACAATGGGGAAACTAGCAGTTTCAACACTTGAAAAAAACAATATCTCAATTGATCAGATTGATTGGCTGATTCCACATCAAGCTAATAGTCGAATTATAAATGCAATTGCTAAAAAAATATCTTTACCAAATGAAAAAGTGATACTAACAGTTAATAAGCACGGGAATACATCCGCAGCATCAATTCCTTTGGCATTTGATGATGCGTATCATAATGGTTATTTAAAGGAAGGAAATTTAGTAATGTTAGAGGCATTTGGAGCTGGTTTCACATGGGGATCTGTTTTACTTAAGTTTTAAGATGTTTAAGTCACTAGATTCATGCACAAAATGTCACAGAATTCATCAACATCTTTTATCTCTAAAAGATATCTATAAGGATTACTATAACAGACCCATTAAAGGCTCTGGACCCAAAGGTTCAAGTATATGTATAGTTGGATTAGCGCCTGGACTACATGGGGCTAACAGAACAGGAAATGTTTTTAATGGTGACTTCTCTGGCAATATATTAAGTAGCTGCTTAATAGAAGCAGGGTTTAATAAATACTTTAAAGAGGACTATCCTTTTATTACCAATGCGGTTAAATGTTATCCTCAAAATAATAAACCAAAGATAAGTGAAATAAAAAATTGCTCACACTTTTTATTAAATGAAATATTAGAAATGAAAAACTTAAAGACTATAGTTGCTCTAGGAAAGATATCGCATGATGCAATTTTAAGAGTATTTAAACTAAAACTATCGAAATATATATTTGAGCATGGTGTGCAACACAATCTTTCAAAACAAATTACTTTAATTGACTCTTATCATTGTAGTAAAATTAATATAAACACTAAGAGGGTTAGCAAGAAAATGTTGATAGATATTTTTTCTTTAGCTAAATCATATCAACTTAAATCATGATTGATAAATTAATATCAGATATAACAAATAGACCAGGCATATATAAGTTCTTAGATCAAAATGCTAAGATAATATATATTGGAAAAGCTCTGAATTTAAAAAAAAGAGTCTCATCTTATTTTAATAAGTCTATTGGTGGCATTAAGACTCAAAAATTAGTTGAACATATATCGGATATTAAAGTTATCATAACTGAAAATGAAGAAGAAGCATTAATACTTGAGAACACGCTCATTAAAAAGCATAAGCCTAGATATAATATTCTTTTAAGAGATGACAAGTCATATCCATATATTTATATTGACACTAGCCATGACTTTCCTTCTATTAAATTTTATAGGGGAAGCAAGAATACTAAAAAAGGTATATTTTTTGGACCATATACTCAGGTAGCTCATGTTAGATACATGTTAAATCTAACTCAAAAAATTTTTAAAATAAGATCATGTGAAAATTCATATTTTAATAATAGAGATAAACCATGCTTGCAACATCAAATAAATCGTTGTGACGCCCCTTGTGTAGATTTAGTAAACAAAAGAGATTACGATGCTTCAGTTAAAAATACAATATTTTTTTTACAAGGAAAAAATGAATCTCTTATTAATAAATATAATATTAAAATGGAGAACTATTCATCTAACCAAGAGTTTGAAGAAGCATCTATAGTGAGAGACAAAATATCCATGATTAGAAGCCTGACTAAATCTAAAAATATTATAAATAATCAAAAAGATTTAGATATCATTACATATGGCAATATTGACGGCATTCATTGCATTGATGTATTTCTTGTTAGAGATGGAGTTAATTTAGGAAATAAGACTTTTGAATTTAAAAACTCTCAAGACTCATCAAAAATAATTTTAAATTCTTTTTTTAAACAATATTATCTTATGAACAATCCTCCTAAAAAAATTGTGATACCTAGTAAATTCCAAGATTCTGATTTATTAATAAATGTATTATCTAGAAAGCACAAGAAGAGTATTAGATTAATTTATTCTAATCGCAAACCTTATTCTACATGGTCAAAAATATGTCAAACTAATACAGATGACCGCTTACAGTTATTATTAAGGTCTAAATCAAAAGATGACCTGTTTGCATCACTAAATAGTGACTTCAAGCATCTCGATGAGATAGAAAATATTATTTGTTTTGATATTAGTCACCTAAGCGGTTCAAACACTCAGGGATCATGTGTATGGTTTACGAAAAATGGCCCTCAAAAAAATCTCTATAGAAGATATAACGTCGTAGACATTAAAAAATCAGATGATTATGGGGCTATTAAATTAGTTATGAGAAAAAGACTAAAAAAACTTAAAGATGAAGATGGTCTGCCAGATGTTATTGTAGTTGATGGGGGAAAAGGTCAGATTACCCAGGCAAAACTAGTGCTAAAAGAGTTAAACATACTGCATTTAATGGTTTTGGGAATAGTCAAAGGCCACAAGCGTAATACTGATAATGACAGAATATTAGATACAAACTTTAATGATATTACCCTAACTTTATCAAAAAAGACAATCATCACAATACAAAAAATGAGAGATGAGGCGCATAGATTTGCAATTATTGGTCAAAGACATAAATCTAATAAGAAACAATATAATTCTAAGCTAGACTCTGTCCCAGGAATAGGTAAAATTAAAAAAATAGAATTATTAAAATATTTTGGAGGAATTCAGGGAGTTCTAAAATCATCAGCTGAAAATTTGACTAATGTTCCAGGTATTAGTGTGCATTTAGCTGACATAATTTATAATCACTTGCACAATAATGAAATTTAATATCCCTAATTCATTGACGTTAACGAGGGTACTGCTAATCCCTTTAATAGTATATTTATTTTTATCAAATGAAGAGGGTTATAGAATTGTTATATTTTCTCTATTTTTATTAGCAACTATAACTGATTATCTCGATGGTTTTTTTGCACGTTACATGAAGCAGGTAACAAGCTTTGGTGAATTTTTAGATCCTGTTGCAGATAAGCTTCTTGTAATTATAACCCTAATACTTCTTGTCACAGAAAACCAGGACATCTTTTTCCTTATCCCGGTTTTAATTATTGTTACCAGAGAGTTTTTGGTCATAGCGATCAGACAAAGATTAGCGGAGGTAGGGGAGAACATAAAATTAAGTGTATTGTTAATATCAAAAATTAAAACAGCAATCCAACTGATATCACTTTTACTCTTATTATATAAATTCTCTTTTCTTGGTGTTGATGTTTATCAGTTAGGAGTATATTTGTTACAAATAGCATCTTTATTAACATTAATATCCTTTTTTTATTATGCGAAAAAGTCATGGAGTGTTATCATTAAATAATTCAAAATAGTAAATTATGCGAGAATAGCTCAGTTGATAGAGCGCAACCTTGCCAAGGTTGAGGTCGCGGGTTTGAGCCCCGTTTCTCGCTCAGATTTACTTAACATATCTTAAACTTTCCTTGTATATGTCTAAAACTTTAGCTCTGCTATAATTATCTTTAACATGATTATAGGTTTTTAAAGTTTGCTCTTTAAGCTGATCCTCATTAAGCAGCATATATTTACTTACTGCTTCTATCAATGATTTTGTGCTACAGGCCTCACAAAGAGTTCCATGAGAATCATCTGGAATTATATCAATGCACCCTGGTACTTTTGTTGTAATTATAGGGATTCTTAATGTTGCAGCTTCTAGCAAAATTGTAGACATGCCTTCTCTGTATGACGGCAGTATAATACATGACGCCTTTTCCATAAAAGGCATGATATCTTCCTTGTAACCGTAATAGTCAATTATTCTATTATTAATTGATTCTTCTAAAATTATTTTTGATATATAGCTTTTTTCATTTTTATGAGATCCTAGTAATACAAAATTTAAATCCTTATAATCTTTGAAATGGGTCGCAGTATTTATATATTCTTCAATACCTTTTTCTTTGAGAAGTCTAGCTATCATAATAAAAGAAATTTTTTTATTACTTTTTGTATTCACTATTTTATTTTTTTTAAAATCAGCACCAGCTCCTGGTAATATTTTTGTTATCTGAGAAGTACATATTTTATTTTTCTTGTAATAAATTCTATCAAAATTATTTGTAAACCAAATTTCTGATGATTTCTTTAATGCAAATGATAAAAAAATCATTATTATGTATCTAACTATAATTTTTTTTCCTATAAATATATGACCTAAGCCTGTAATCATGGAAATATATTTTATATTTAAAAACCTACATATAATACCACTATATATATTGGCTTTTAATGTGAAATTAAAGACTAGACTTGGCTTGGTGAGCTTATGAATCTTATATATTTCTATAAATGTATTAAGCTCCTGAAATAAATTCATACCCCTTTCATTCATAGGGATAGATATTTTAGTTATCTGAGGATGATCAAATTTATCTATGTAGGAATCGTCTCCCGCAATAAGGTTGATATGATAACCTTTTTTTATCAGCATTCTGACTACATCAAACCTAAACTTATAAATTGTCCAAAAGTTATTAGAAACAATTGATATATTTTTATTACCCATCAAATTCTCTCAATAATATTGCATAATAATAAGTTAATATGTTTATAGTAGAACATATTTGGCAATTATTTATATATTTTATATATATATAATGATAAGATATTTCACAATTACATAGGGTATTTAACTCTATTAAAGATTCGGCTAAGTGGCAGAGTGGTAATGCAGCGGCCTGCAAAGCCGTCAACGCCGGTTCGATTCCGACCTTAGCCTCAGATAGTTTTATTAAAAACCATAATCAAGTAATTTCTTAATATCCTTTTCGCTTAGTTTTTTAGCAGTCGCAGACGATACTATGCCTCTCAATGGTTTTTTTACTTTTTTATTAAAATCAATCACATAATGATTAATATTATCTATGGTAATTTTAGTAGTAAATTCCTTTTCTGCTTCTCCAATTAGATATTCATCAACTCTGTCGCCATCTCTTTCCTGTTTAGCAACTTTATATTTACCACCATAGTACTTAACCCAAATCTTTAATATATCAATCATTTTAGCTGCCTTCATTTCTCTGCTTAAAATTTTTCCTTTAAATTTTGAAATATTTTTTAAACCAGTTAAAACAAGATTTGCAGCTTCGTCTACAGTAAAAAAATATCTTCTCATATTTGGACCCGTGGTCAGGATAGCCTCTTTTTTTTCATGCATTGTTTTCCAAATCGTTAAGACAGATCCAGTTGACCATACAACATTTCCATATCTCACACACATAAAATTAGTCTTAGATTGAGAGTTCGCAGATACAAATAATTTTTCCATTAATGTCTTGCTTAAGCCGTAAATATTTTTAACTGGCGGAGAAGCTTTATCAGTAGAAATACCTATGACAGTCTCAATTTTTTTATCGATTGCAACTCTTGCAATATTTGTAGATCCAAGAATATTACAGTCAACACATTCAAATGGAAATTTTTCTGATAAATCAACAAACTTAGTAGCTGCCGCATGTATAATTATATTGGGATTATAAGTATTAACGATATCTCTTATCGAGTCTATATTTGTTACGTCAAGGGGAGCAGTTTCACAACCAGTTTCTTTTTTAGCAATAAAATTTTGCTTATTATTTCTTCCAGTCAGTATGACATTGTATTTTTTCTTTAGTTTTAAACCAAGATTCTTTCCCAGATAACCAGTTCCACCAGTGATTAATATTGTTTTTTTCATTATAATTTTTCAGTAAATAGTTAGTGAATTATACAATATCTTTTATAGTTTTGCGTTAAATATAATAATATTTATCTAATATCGAAGAACTAGGGATTATTTATAAAACTTTGATTGTGAATAAGAATAACTATATGCTATCTTTATTGTAATTCTACTAGCCCGGGTGGCGGAATTGGTAGACGCAAGGGACTTAAAATCCCTCGAGGGCAACCTCGTGCCGGTTCGACTCCGGCCCTGGGCAGAATTTATGAATAAAATATTTCTTATATCTTTGGTATTAATTGTTTCGGGTTGCTCTAAAGGTCTGATTCCTATGACCGACCTAGTCATGCCAGAGCGTAATAACGAAGGCGCTTTACAAGAAAGTTATGGAGAGTATCCGAAGAATTATCAGAAAATACTGAAAGACTTTCTTCAAAAAAATCTAATAAATCATGAAAGCGCTAAAGTAGAGTTTATAAATAAACCAGGCAAGATCTCACTCAGTCAAATGGGAAGCGATTATAGTGGATATAGGCTGTGCTTATCAATTAATTCAAAGAATAGAAAATCTATTTATACTGGATATAAAACACATTTATTTATAATTAAAAACTCTGAAATTGATCTCCATCTTTTTGATAGTGGACTATTAAAAATTCCATTTGAACTTTGCGTTGATAGAAAAATTTCGGATAGTATCTTTCTAAATGAAATCCCCGATCAGCCTGAAGAAATAAAAATTGATGAAATGGATGCTATAGATTTAGATAAAAAATCAGATCCAATAGTATTAAATAAGAATAATACTTACATATTATGTGAAACTCCTAGAAGCCAGCGGACATTTTATTTCAATGAAAGTAAAAATATCTTTGTTGAATCAATTGGCGTGAATGAACAAAAACTTGAAAATATTAAGTTTTCAACAACACATATTCTTGGTTCAAATCTATCAGAAGAAATATTAATTAATAGAGTTTCTGGTTCTCTAATAATCACGGGAAGTGGGAAAGATCCGATTTCTGCTCAATGTAAGTTATTAGATGCGAAGAAGTTTTAACATAACTTTTTACGTTAATATGAAATATTGTTGATAGAATTCACATGTAGTTATATAAGGAAAAACTCTAATTTCACCTCCAAGTCTTCTTGAATCTGAGCTAAATTAGGATTATAGTTATTATTCATTTTAGTGACAAAGCAGGGGAGTTCAAATTATGAAAACAGACATAGATATCGCGCAAGCAGCGAAATTAGAAAAAATATCCATCATTGCAAAAAAAATTAACATACCTGAGGACTCACTAGAGCCATATGGGCATTATAAAGCTAAAATCTCCCTTGATTTCCTTGATAGCCTTGAGGATAAAAAAGATGGAAAACTTATATTGGTTACTGCAATTAGCCCAACTCCCGCTGGAGAAGGCAAGACAACTACCTCTGTAGGACTAGGAGATGCATTAAATTCAATTGGTAAAAAAGCTCTCGTAACCATCAGAGAACCTTCCTTAGGACCAGTTTTCGGAATGAAAGGTGGTGCAGCAGGTGGAGGAATGGCTCAAGTAATTCCAATGGAGGATATTAATCTTCATTTTACTGGTGATTTTAATGCTATTCAATTGGCTAATAACCTTTTAGCTGCCATGCTGGATAATCATATACATCATGGCAATGCATTAAATATTGATGTAAGAAGGGTTGCCTGGAAAAGAGTTTTAGATATGAACGATAGAGCTCTTAGAAAAACTGTATGCTCTCTTGGATCGATTGGTAACGGATACCCCAGAGAAGATGGTTTTGATATCGTAGTTGCATCAGAAGTAATGGCGATATTTTGTTTAGCAGTATCACTTTCTGATTTAAAGAAACGATTAGGAGACATAGTAGTCGCATATACAAGAGAAAAAAAACCAATACTCGCAAGAGATATAAATGCTCATGGAGCAATGACGGTCTTACTTAAAGATGCAATGATGCCTAATCTTGTTCAAACGTTAGAAAATAATCCTGCCATAATACATGGTGGTCCTTTTGCCAATATTGCGCATGGTTGCAATTCTGTTATTGCAACAAAAGCTTCCCTTAAACTTGCAGACTATGTGGTTACAGAAGCAGGTTTTGGTGCAGATTTAGGGGCTGAGAAATTTTTAGATATAAAATGTAGAAAAGCAAATTTAACACCAGCAGTTGTTGTTTTGGTGGCTACAATAAGAGCTCTAAAATATCATGGAGGATGCCCTAAAGAAGAATTTAGCAAAGAGGGTTGCGAGTATCTTGCAAAAGGACTTGTTAATCTTGAAAGACATGTAAAAAATTTAACAGAACATTATGGTCTGCCAGTTGTTGTGGGAATAAATGGTTTTGCATCAGATACCGAAGCTGAAAGAAAAATATTACAAGACAAGTCAAATGAGTTAGGCGTACCTATAATATCTTCAACGCATCATGCGAATGGAGGAGAAGGTGCCAGAGAACTAGCAGAAACTGTGGTTAAAGTTATCGACGAATCTAAAAATAATTTTAAATATCTATATGCAGACGATCTTGATTTATGGTCTAAAATGGAGACCATTGCACAAAATATTTATGGAGCCAGTGGTATTTCAGCACCAGCAAAAATTAAAAAACAAATTGAGGAATTACAGGAAAATGGTTATGGAAAATATCCTGTTTGCGTAGCTAAAACTCAATATTCATTTTCTACAGACCCTACCTTGAGAGGCGCACCCTCTGATCATGTGATTACTATAAGGGAAGTTAGATTGGCTGCAGGAGCTGAATTTATCGTAATGGTATGCGGAGACATCATGACAATGCCTGGCTTGCCTAAAGTACCAGCTGCTGAAAAAATAGATCTTGATGAAAATGGCAATATTATTGGATTGTTCTAGTTAAGAGCATATTTTGAAGGAACTTCTTAATATCCGTTTATTTTTTTTTATGTCTTTTATACTATTGGCAGTAGTGTCAACATTGGGGTCAAAAGAATCAGCAATTTATCCGGTGATACTAAGCTTTGATTTTAGCCTAATAAAACATTATTTTATTACTAATGATAATTATTTTAGATTACCAGATACATTATTGAGAATTATAGTGTTTGGACTCTCTATTATATGCCTCATCATTGTAGAGAGATTTTCTCCGAATAAAGATATGAATTTGCCAAAATTTTTCCCTAACCTTGTTAAGTTTTTATTATTAATATTTTTCTCAACATTCTTAACAACTAACAATATTTATAATATGGTCACCTTGCTTTTATTAGTATCATCTATATATTATTTTATTTACTATAAAAAAAAATCCTTATCGGGCGTAGATCTATTACTTATTTTTACACTTTTCTTACTCTTTTTTTATCCTTTACTCACATCTTTAGATTTCAATACTCCGATAAAAGAATTAGATAATTATTCTCGATTTTTTATATTAATCCCTGTTTTTTATATGTTTAGGGAGATAAAGATATCTCTTAAAGAATTACTTTTAATGATAAATATCTCATCAATATTAATTGGTATATTTGCTATCTACACTTATTTCATAGTAGGTGAGGTTAGAGTTCGTGGTTTTACAAGTTCTGCAACAATTTTTGGAAACATATCGTTAATTTATGCAATGATATCGTTAATATCAATTTCCTATTTCAAGAACCATAGAAAGTATCAAATACTATGTTTAAGCAGCTTAGCCTTGGTATTATTTGCTTGGGTTTTAACTGGAACCAGAGGTTCTTTAATAACATTATTCTGTTCACTGATTTTTTTACTGTTTAGAGAAAATAGACATCTGGTCCTTTCCTTTTCTTATAAGAAAACTTCTATATTTCTATTTTGCATAGGTCTTATATTCTTCAATTCAAATACATATGATAGGTTTATAAATAGTTATAATTCTACATATAATTATGTCTTTAATGATGCTGGACATTATTGGAACCACAAAGATAGTTTTGTTCCTAGATTTTTAATCTGGAGTGGGACGATCCATATTATCTCAGAAAATCCAGTCAATGGTATTGGTCTATCAAATTTTAACGAAGCAATACTAGGGCAAATTGCCTCTAAAAATATTGCACCAATTAAACCTGGATTTATTGATTCAAGTGCAGGCATCAATCATGCACATAACCAATATTTAGATATTTTTGCTAAAACTGGATTTATTGGATTTTTAATACTTGCCACTCTTCTATTTATTTTTTATTATTATTTCAAGAGATATAGGGGATCTGGTAATTTTGATTCTAGTTATGCCGCCATGATTGGATGCTTATTAACTATAATGTTTTCTTCGAATATGTTGTTTCATGCTATTCTGTCTCATCAGCAGTCTACATTATTTATGATAATTATATTGTTTGTTTTTGCTGGAATAACTGCTAATAATTCTCATGTAGAGGAAAGTAAATGAAATTAACTATTATTGGTACTGGTTATGTTGGATTAGTTTCTGGCCTATGTTTTTCTGCGGTAGGGCACGATGTTGTATGTCTTGATAGAGATAAATCTAAGATTAAAAAGTTAAGCAAAGGCAAACTAACTATTCACGAAGACAAGCTTCAAGATTTATTGTTAAAAAATCTTCAAGAAAAAAGGATACGATTTACTACTTCTTATAAAGTTGCCGTTGAACATTCTAATATAATATTTCTAGCAGTAGATACTCCTCCAATGCAAAATGGTATGGCTAACTTAAGCTCCATTAAAAAAGCTTGTGTGAGCATATGTGAATTTGCTAAAAATGATTTGATTATAGTCCAGAAGTCAACAGTGCCAGTTGGGACATCTACAAAATTAAAGTCTTTCTTTACCAAGAAGTTATTAAAGCTTGGCGTTAAGACTAAAATTGTCTCTAATCCAGAATTTCTTAAAGAAGGCTGTGCTGTAGATGATTTCATGAAACCAGATAGAATCATTATTGGTACTGACGATGAAAATATTAGAAATATTTTTTCTCAAATATATTCACCGTTTAATAGGCGCACTAATAAGATACAATTTATGGATATAAAATCTGCTGAACTTACTAAATATGCTGCCAATGCAATGCTTGCAACTAAAATTAGTTTTATTAATGAAATTGCTAATATAGCAGATATATTTGGAGCAGATATTGAATTAGTTAGAAAAGGAATCGGAGCAGATAAAAGAATAGGCTATGATTTTTTATACCCTGGGTGTGGGTACGGAGGATCTTGCTTCCCTAAAGACCTAAATTCATTAATATCTGTATCAAAAGCTAATTCATATACTGCTGGAGTTATTAAGGCTGTAGATGATTTGAATAATGAACAAAAACTTGTTCCCTTTAATAAACTGAATAAGTATTACAAGGGTAGGCTGAAGAATAAAGTTATTGCAATTTGGGGTCTTGCCTTTAAACCAAACACTGATGACACTAGATATGCTCCTAGCATTGATATAATCAATAAATTACTTAGCAAAGGATGTAAAGTTCAAGCATATGATCCTATAGCCAGCATCAGTAAAAAATTACCTATTAAATTTAAATCTGCTTATACTGAGCTAAATTCTTCGCAATCTAGTCTCCAAAATGCTGATGCACTTATTATTTGCACAGAATGGAAGGAATTTTGGTCTATTAACCCTAAAGTATTTATAGATAATATGAAAAAAGCAGCCATATTTGATGGCAGGAACCTCTATCAACCCTCCAAAATGGCTCAAAATAAGATTGATTACTTTGGGATAGGAATTGGTGAGCCTACCTCTTAACTATTTGACTTGTATTTGTCATAGGCTTCGGTATCATATGTTCAAGGGGTGAACATAGTGTGGATAGTAATAAAGACAAAGTCTGGCCAAGAAGATAAAGCTCATAAAAACCTTGAGAATCAAGAATTTAGGTGCTTTTTACCAAAAATTCTTCGTAAGTACTTTAAAAATAATCAATGGATTGATCGATCTGAGGTCATGTTTACATCTTATATCTTTGTTAAAATCACTAAAGATTATAAAAATATTTCAAAAATCAACAATACTTATGGTGTTTCTAAACTATTAGTGGATAGATCTTCAGGTTTGCCGCATGTAATTGATAACAGCATAATTAGTGATATAGGAAATAATTTATTAGATACTAACTTAAAGAGTGGAGATAAGGTAATTTACACGAAAGGCTCGCTATCTGTAATGAATGGCATTTATAAAGAGCCATGTGGGAAAAACCGAGCAAAATTATTTACTAAAATACTTAATAAATACAGAGAAATTTCTGTAAATAATTTAGAACTACAGAAAGTAATATAAAATATTACTATTGTAAAAAAATTGAATATCATTCAATAGGGCGGTAGCGTGCCAAATTTTAATATAATGACAACAAAGTTAATACCAGTTACTCTTATTATCCCATTTTATAATGAAGCTAAAAGGATAGCGTCTACAATCAAATGTTTAAAAAGTCAGACAGTACTGGCAGATGAAATATTTTTTACAGATTCAGGATCAGACGATCATACGGTCAATATAATAAAGGATAGCAATATAAATTTTGAGTATGCTATTGATTATTCGGGAAAGATGAGTCCTGGCTCGTCATTAAATTACAGCATAAAAAAGTCAAAGAATAAACTAATAGCATATATGGATGTTGGAAAGATATTTCCAGATAATTGGCTTGAAAAACAGTATGAAACATTAACTGCTTCTTCCGTAGATTATGTCTCGGCTGTAATCATAACGAAAGGAAGTAATATAGTAGACCAGTCGTTTATAGCTCAGCTTTATGGAAGAGATTCAAGTACCGCATGTCTGACTGGATCACTTATGAAAAAAAGCATAGTTGAAAGATTAAATTATTTTATAGAAGACACTAGGGCAACTTTTGACATTGATTTTATCGATAAATGTAAAAAATTAGATTACAAAAGGATCATTAATCATGACATTGTCATGAGTTATTCAGGCATAAATTTTGCCAATACTTATACCTTAGGTTTTAAAAAAATATTCTCATACTCTCTTACAGGATGGAGAACATCTGGATATAAGAAACATTATTATTATGCAGCCTTTATTATTTTCTCAGCACTATTTTATTATCTCAGTTTATTATCATTATTTTTCTCTTTATATATTATAACCAGAGGATTTTTGTTGCCAATATTTAAATCAGCGTCTTGGATAGAAATTCTTAAGCCAAAATTACTCATTAATACTATCATGGCTGGTATTATAATTGATTGCGCAAGAATATTTGGCTACTCATTATTTTTTTTGGATCATAAATGATAATTAAGATTAAAAGATTATTCCTGATGGTGTTAGATAAAATTCATTTTTTAGTAATATCCGTAATGAGTGATAATTTAAAGTTTAAATATATTTATAAAATTAAATACTGGAGAGGAATAAAGGGTGGTTCTTTATCCGGAACAGGATCTGATGTTTTAACAACAAAGGTTTTATCTGAAGGCTTGGATAAATTTATTAAATCTCATGATATTAAATCTATAACAGATATACCATGCGGGGACTTTAACTGGATACATAAGTTAGATTTAAATAATATCAAATATTATGGCTATGACATTGTTCCAGAAATTATAGAAAGTAATAATAAAAAAAAGCTTTCTGAAAATATAAGATTTGAAGTGAAAGATTTGAAGAAAGATAGTTTGACTGATACTGATTTAATAATTATTCGAGATTTATTTTTCCATTTGAAGATTAAGGATATAGAGAATTGTTTAAATAACCTCAGAAGACATAAATTTAAATATATTGCAGTAACAAACTACCCTCATGCAAAAGAAAATATTGATAAAATAATGGGGGATAGATGGAGACCGTATAACTTAATGAGGACCCCCTTCAATTTAGATGATCCTTATTTATCTATTAGCGATCCAAGCTCCCCAAATTCAATTAAGACTGATAAGCAATTGTCTATATGGATGAACATAGAATGACAATGAAAAATATGAATGAACAACATGATATTGACTTAGAACTATTAAGAATTCTAAAGGATAAGGAAAAAATGTCTCAAAGAGAACTGTCCTCTAATCTCGGCATAAGCCTAGGTAAAGTAAATTTTATTTTGAAAGCCTTGGCTGATAAAGGTATTATAAAGGTAAGGAACTTTAAGAATAATAAAAATAAAAGGGCTTATGCTTATTTCTTGACTCCCAAAGGTATCGAGGAAAAGGCAAAATTGACAATAAACTTTTTCAAGAGAAAAACTGCTGAATATGATAAACTTAGTGAAGAATTAAAGGTCTTGCGTGAAGAAGTAGGAAAGATGAACTCTAATGTTGATGAGGGTAAAATAGATCATGAATGATAATGTAAATGTTACTAATATACTTCATATTGTTAATGAAAAAAAAGCAACTATGTTATTAATACTAGCCTTATTCTTTTTTGGTTCCATTATTTACTCATATACTTTAGAAGAAAAGTTTAAAAGTTATATCTATGTCATTCCAGCACAAGATAAATATATACAGCCTCTGAATCTTTATTCTCAAAATATTGCCAAAGATTCTTTATTAAATATAAAGTCTCAAGATGTATATCACTCATTTTTAAAAAATATCCAGTCTAGGAAGTACTTGAGGAAATATTTTTTTGATAATCAAATTTATGATTATTATTTAGATGCCCCTACATCAGACATACTTATCCAAGAAAATATATTTGAAAAAAAATTTATAAAGGATATAAATTTTATCCTTGAGGCAAAAGTAGTTTCGAGAGATATAAGAGAACAAACTTTTTTTACTGTATCATTTGTTTTAAATAATCCAGACTTAGCAGCTGAGTTTTTAAATAATTATATCGAGATGGTAGAAAGGGAAACAGCTAGAAATTTAACTGATGGTGTGAATAGATCGATTAAGGTATATAAGGATACAATACAAGCTGATCTCAACAGTAAAAGGAATCTGGCAAAAAATCGTACAAAGGATAGGATTATTGCTCTAGAAGAAGCTTTATTAATTGCAAATACTCTTGGAATAAAAGATATTAGTAGTATAAGTTATACTAATCAGTCAATTTCTATTAGAGATAAAGGAACAACTGCTTCTAGTGATGATGAGCAAATGCCTATTTATCTTCTAGGCTCTGATGCAATAAAAGCTCAAATAATTGCATTAAAAAATCGCAAGTCTGAAGATCCGTTTATTCCAAATATAAGATATTATGAAGCTGACTTAGAAGCATTGGCTAATACTTATGTGAATTCAGATGACGTAAGAGTGGCAGAGATTGCTCAGGCGGCGTATCCACCTGTTATGAGATTTTCTCCTAACAGAAAATTAGTAGTCTTAACTTCAACTTTTTTAGGCTTTGTAATCATATTTTTCTATATTTTAATGTCTAACTTTATTCTTAAAAAAACCATACGATCTTAACAATTTTTAATGTTTAATAACCCCATTACTCAATTTATTGAGAAGCTAAATAGTAGTGATAAACTAGCATTGCTACGCTTATCCTTATTGGTTTTAGTATCTGGCTCCATTGAGGTTTTGGGTATTGCTTCAATTGCTCCTTTTATAGGATTATTAAGTGATAGTGAATATATTTCTACAAACCCTTATCTCTTGACTGTATTCAATGCAATAGGTTACACACCTAGCAACATGACATTGTTTATTGGATTCTTTGCAATCATATTCTTTGTACTGAGTAATTTATTAATAGCTTATACTTTATGGAAGAGCGTTTATTTTTCCGCTATCCAGCATCATAAAATTGCAAATAGACTTATGGAGCATTACTTGCATAAAAAATATATAGACCATATTAACTCCAATTCTTCAGAGGCATCTAAGGATATATTGCATGAAGCCGGAGTCGTTTCTGATCAGATTATATTGCCTATATTACAAGTATTTTCAAAATCTATAATAATTATATTTATATCAATATTTTTAGCAGTTATCAATTATCAGGTATTTATCATTTCGATTCTTTCATTAATGATTGTCTATTCCATAATATACCTCACCATTAAAAGAAGAATGACAGCATATGGCTTGCAAAAAATCACAGCCAATCAAGAAAGGTATAAAGTAATTAATGATACATTTAAAAGTATTAAAGAAATTAAATTTAATTATTCTGAAAATTTTTTCTTAAATAATTTTAATAAGCCACAAAAAGATTTCTCAATTTTAACAGCAAAAAATAATTTATTTTCTGTCTTGCCAAGATATATTATAGAGATAGTCGCAATGAGTGGAGTATTTTTAGGTATAACGTTTTTGATTGAATTTAATCACCTAGGAACAAATAAACTCCCTCAACTTAGTTTATTTTTAATAGCAGCTTATCGAGCTCTTCCCTTATTGCAGCAGATTTATTCAAATCTTGTTTTGTTAAAATTTAACATGCCAGTATTAAGTAATGTTAATAAAGTATATAAGGAATCAATAATAGAAGATGCTCTCATGGAGGCTAGTCTTCCTGAGGAAAAATATAAATTCTTAGAGCTAGACCAGATATCTTTTGCTTATAAGCCTAATAATAAAATTCTCGATAAGATTAGTTTAAGGCTAGAGAAAGGTAGTATCTATGGTTTGATAGGTAATAGCGGAGTAGGAAAAAGCACTCTTATTGATATTTTATTAGGATTTTTAAAACAGTCAGAAGGAGAAATAAGAATAAATAATCACAATATTGACTCCACAAACTTAAAATCATTTAGATCAATAGTGGGTTATGTTCCGCAAGAAATAGCTCTTCTGGATACAAATATATATGAAAATATTGCTTTTGGAAAAGAAAAAAGTGATATAAATTATAAGTATATAGATGAATTAATAAAAATCGTATGTATTGATGATTTAATATCTGAAAAAACTGGATACTATCAAATTGGTGAAAGCGGATTAAAGATGAGCGGTGGTCAGCGACAGAGACTAGGAATAGCTAGAGCGCTTTATAAAAAACCAAAAATACTCATCCTTGACGAGGGAACTAATTCAATTGACCATCTGACAGAACTAACTATTTTCAATAATATAAAAAATTATTTCAATGATATGAGTTTAGTTTTTATTACTCATAGAAAAGAATCTTTAAAATTATGTGATAAAATATACCTATTAGAGAATAAAAAAATTAATAATGTTGATTTAACAGATCAGTTAACCGAAGATGTGCTTAAAAAAAATGAAAAAAAATAAATCTATAAAATCTAGCTTTAAAAATAAACGTATTCTAGTAACAGGAGCAGATGGATTTATTGGCTCCCACTTGGTCGAGAGACTTGTCAAGGAAGGCTGTGCAGTGCGCGCAATGGTTATGTATAATTCATTTAATACGTGGGGTTGGCTTGATACTCTGGATAGTTCAATTCTAAAGAATATTGAGATTCATTCTGGCGATATGAGAGATAGGAAATCAGTAGACTTAGCATGTAAAAATATTGATTATATTTTTCATTTAGCCTCATTAATAGCAATTCCACATTCTTATAACTCCCCATATGCATATCTCGAAACTAATGCATTAGGTGCTTTAAATATTCTAGAATCTGGCCTTAACAATAATGTAGAAAAATTAATACATACTTCGACAAGTGAAGTATATGGCGAATATGATAGTGTTCCTATCAGTGAAAAGAATAAGAATATAGCCAGATCTCCTTATGCGGCAACAAAGATTGCGGCTGATCAACTTGCTTATTCATATTATAGTACTTTTGGTTTGCCAGTCTCAATAATAAGACCATTCAATACTTATGGTCCCAGGCAGTCAAATAGAGCGATAATACCTACTATAATTACTCAATTATTAAATGATAAATCTATTAAATTGGGAAGTTTATATCCTACTAGAGATTTCACATATATTGATGATACAGTTAATGGGTTCATCGAAATTGCAAAAAATAAAAAAAGCATAGGAGAAATTATTAACATAGGCTCTGGTTATGAAATATCAATTAATGATTTAAGTAGTTTAATTCAATCCATAATGGGAACTAATCTAAAGATTAAATTAGAGCAAAGTAGAGCAAGACCTAAAGATGGCGAAGTATTTAGATTAAAAGCAAATGTGAAAAAAGCCAAAGATACTATTGGTTGGACACCTGAATATAAGGGGAAAAAAGGTCTATCTGATGGATTAAAGAAAACTATTGATTGGTTTTCAGATAGTAAACATCTTAAGTTTTATAAATCATCAATATATAATAAATAATATGTCCATATCAGTAAGTATTAATAACAGACTAGTTGGTGAAGATTATCCGCCTTTGATAATTCCTGAAATAGGGATTAATCATGAGGGGGATTATGATAAAGCTATAATGCTGATAGATTCTGCTATCGATTCAGGAGCTGAAGTCGTTAAGTTTCAATGTCATATCACAGAACATGAGATGTTAGAAACTGACATGAAACCTGGTGATATTTCAGATGAAACACTATGGGATATTATTAAAAGGTGCGAATTAACAGAAAAAGAAGAAGCATCAATTGTTAAATATTGTAAACAAAGAAAAGTTATTTTTTTATCTACCCCTTTTTCTAGAGAAGCATGTGACCGCCTAGTAAGGCTAGGAGCGGAAGCTTTTAAAATTGGTTCAGGGGAATGTAATAATTATCCTTTAATAAGTCATATTGCATCTAAAAAGAAAGCTATTATTTTATCAACAGGAATGAATGATATTAAGAGTATTCAAAAGAGTGTTTCTATTATTCAGTCTCAGAATTGCCCTCTTATTATAATGCACTGTACTAGCATGTATCCAACACCTTATAATAAAGTACGACTTGGAGCTATTACAGAGCTTAAAAACTTATATCCTGATATTCCTATAGGACTATCAGATCATTCACTGGGGATTGCAAGCGCGCTTGGATCAGTTGCTCTTGGCTCCTGTGTAATTGAAAAACACTATACTATTAGTCGTACATGGCCTGGTCCTGACACCGGAATCTCTATAGAACCAATGGAATTAAAAACATTAATAAATGATTCAAGAATTATTTGGGAATGCAGGGGTGGCAATAAATCAATTCTGGAAGAAGAAAAACCAGTAATTGACTTTGCATATGCATCAATAGTATCTATTAAAAATATTAAAAAAGGTGATACGTTTTCTCATGAAAATATTTGGGTAAAACGACCAGGAAATGGAGACTTATTATCAGACAAATTTGAAAAAGTTATCGGAACAAAAGCTTGCCGTAATATTGATAGTGATACTCAAATTTCATACAAGGATTTAGAAAAAAATATTGATTTCTAAAAAGAGAGTATTAGTAACAGGTGCGTCTGGGTTTCTTGGATCACATTTATGTCAATCGCTTAAAAAGAAAAATATTGATTACATTGGTTTTTCACGGCGAGATGGATCAATGGTTGATTGCGTTGTAGATGATTACAAAGAATTAATTTCATCTTATAAAGAAAATAACATTCTAATCAATTTAGCTGGTAATAATACAAATATGGATGTTAACGAACAAAAGATAATTTCCGAATTGTCAGATGTTTATAAAAATAACATGATATTTATCTCTAGCTCTAGTGTTTATGGATCCTATAATGACGAGAAAGTTTCTGAAAGCATGATACTAAATGATACCAATGATTATGCTAAATCGAAGATTCTATCAGAAAAAGTTGTTTTTAATAATAAAGGATTAATTCTCAGGTTATCTAATGTTTATGGCAAAGGAATGTCAAAAAATAAATTATTTTATGATATTTATAATCAGATTAATAACAAGAGTTCTCATTTGAAATTAAGAAATATAAATGTAATCAAGGATTATCTGTATATTGATGATTTTTGCGATGCTATAAATATTATTTTAGAAAAGCCTCTAAAAAATACAATCATAAACCTTGGTTCAGGTATAGGTGAAAAATCCATTAAGCTAGTAGAAGTAATATGTAGAAATTTAAATAAAGATTTTAGTAAATTAAAGATATCCTCTAAAGAGGATACTCCTATAAAAAATATTTTAAATACTGATTTATTTAAGAAAGAGTATGATTGGACATCAAATATAAATATAGAAAATGGAATATATAAATGGATAAAAAATTAAAGAAAAAAATAGCGCTTTTTACAGGAAATAGAGCAGAGTATGGGCTTCAAGTTCCAATTCTCAGGGCAATTAACGATCATCCTGACTTAGAATATTATTTGATAGTATCGGGAGCGCATTTAGACCCTGCCTTCGGATTAACCGTAGAAGAGATTAAAAATGATGGCTTTATAATTCATGAGAAAATTGATATTGGGAATGGTGGCGCTGATTTACTGTCAACAGCAGAGATCATTGGTAATGCTATAATTAAATTAACTAAAGTAATAAAGAAATGCAAGCCAGACATATTTTTAGTATATGCAGATAGATTCGAAAGTTTTGCTGCTACGATAGCTTCTTCTCAGACAAATACTGTTACGGCACATGTTGAGGGGGGCGATGTCACCGAGGGAGGCGCCTTAGATGATAATGTGAGACATGCGATGACTAAACTTAGTCATCTTCATTATGTAACCAATGGAGACTCATACAATCGTGTAAAAGCCATGGGAGAAGAAGACTGGAGAATTCAGTTAGCTGGTTATCCAGCAATAGATTTAATTGCAAATAATGAATTTATATCTGAAGAAGATATTTGTAATTACATAGATGTTGATATTAACAAGCCAATTTTGATCTTTACTCAACACTCTGTAACAAATAAATTTCAATCGGCAAAAGAACAGTTAATATCATCCATAGAAGGAATTAAAAGAATTTCCAAAGAAAGGGATATTCAGTGTATTTTTACTTATCCAAATAATGATGCTGGAGGTATAGAAATTTTTGAGACAATTAATAGTCATACAAAAAATATTAAAAACTCAATTGTTAGAGAATCTCTAGGCAGGAAACTTTATTGGGGATTATTAAATTTATCAAAAGATCCTAGAAAAAATATTATATGCATAGGTAATTCATCCTCGGGAATTAAAGAAACTGCAACATTTAGCTGCCCAACCATTAATATTGGAACAAGACAAAAGGGAAGACTTAGAAGTACAAATATTATTGATTGTGACTACAATGATGAGCAAATTTATATGGCAATTAAAAAATGTTTAGACGATGATGCGTTTAAAGGTATTTGTGCCACATCCGTGAATCCTTATGGGCTTGGCGGAGCAGGGAAAAAAATTGCAAATCATCTTTCAAATGTAGAGTTTAATGATAAATTATTAACAAAAAAAATGACCATTTAATCAAAATAATGATAAATAATAAAAAAATAATTGCAATCATCACAGCAAGATCAGGTAGCAAAGGTTTAAAGAACAAGAATATATTAAGTCTTCATGGTAAACCACTCGTTGCCTGGCCAATTGGAGCTGCTCTCCAGTCAAAATATATAGATAAAGTACTTGTGAGTACTGATGATAAGGATATTGCGGCTGCTTCAGTAAAAGCAGGGGCAGAGGTCCCTTTTTTACGCGATAAGAATTTAGCGGAAGATAATACGCCATCCTCAGATGTCATTATCGATGTATTGACAAAGATTGACCAGGATCAAATAAATTATGAATACTTAATTCTATTAGAACCAACCTCACCATTAACAACATCTAGTGATATTGATTTAGCATTTGAAAAGTTAGAAGCAAATATTCTCAAATATAATTCAATAATTAGTGTGGCAAAAACAGAATCAAGTAATCCAGAATTTAGTTTGAATATTAATAACGAAGGTATGATTGAACCTCTGACTGGTAAATTCCCTGATGATATTCCACGAAGACAAGATGTTCGGGACACATACTTTCTTGATGGGAGCTTATATATATCTAAGATTACTACCTTTTTATCTAAGAAATCTTTTTATCATGAAAAAACTTTGCCATTTATAGTTCCGTACTGGAAATCATTCGAAATTGATACATATTTGGATTTCTTATGTATAGAGGCTATTATGACTAATATAGAAAAAATTAAATCAATAAAACAATGAGAAAAAAGAAATTACAAGAAAGGCTTTTAAAGGCAATACCGGGTGGTGCTCATACTTACTCGAGAGGATATGATCAATTTCCTTATAACGCACCTGAAGTATTACAAAAAGGGAAAGGCTCATATGTATATGATAATAATGATAACAAGTATTTGGATTACGGAATGGCTCTACGTGCAGTCAACATTGGATACTCAGAAAAAATTATTAATGAAGCGGCGATTAAACAGATTAAATTGGGAAATAATTTAACAAGGCCATCAAACATAGAATTAGAAGCGGCGGAATTAGTGATAAAAGAAATTGATTCTGTAGATATGGTTAAATTTACAAAAAATGGATCAACAGCGGTTTCAGCTGCTGTTAAATTAGCAAGATCATATACGGGGAGAGACATGATTGCTAGATGCTCACAACACCCATTTTTTTCTTACGATGATTGGTTTATTGGATCTACTGATGTAAAAAGAGGTATTCCAAAAAACATACAAAAACTCACAAAAAATTTTAGTTATAATGACATCGGTTCACTAGAAAAATTAATCAAACTTTATCCTAAGAAGATTGCATGCGTTGTTCTTGAGCCTGCCACTCATATTTGTCCGTCAACAAATAAATCAAAAAAAGATTGTTGTGGTAAAGTAAAATGCGATAGATCTTTCAGATTCTCAAAAAATAATTATCTTATGCAAGTGCAAAAGTTATGTAAAAAACATGGAATAGTTTTTATTTTAGATGAAATGATAACTGGTTTTAGATGGCATATGAAAGGTGCTCAATACTTATATGGAGTAGATCCAGATTTAAGCACATTTGGAAAAGCGATGGCTAATGGTTTTTCTGTATCATGTGTTGCTGGTAAAAGGAAAATCATGGAACTTGGATCAATTGAAAAGTTAGGACAAGAAAGAACATTCTTGTTATCTACAACTCATGGAGCTGAAATGTGTGGACTTGGCGCATTTGTGGAAACTGTTAAGTTTATGAAAGATAACTCTGTTATAGAACATATGTGGAAATATGGATATGCTCTAAAAAAATTAATGAATAATTTAGCTAATGAGTTTAATCTTGGAAAAAATATAATTGTTGAAGGCCCGTCTTGCTCGCCCATTTACACAATTAGAGATAATAGTGGAAATATTTCTTTACCATTAAGAACTTTATTTTCACAAGAAATGATAAAGAATAGAGTGTTGATGCCTTGGATTACATTATGTTACCGACATGGCCCAAAAGAATTAAAGAAAACAGAAAAAGCTTTAAAAAAAGTATTGCCTATTATCAAGAATGCCTTGGATGGCGACATAAAGAATTACCTCGTTGGAGATTCAATAAAACCTGTCTTTAGAAAGCATAACTAATTATGAAGTATAAAAAAATATTTGATTTAAAGAATAGAGTAGCAGTTATCACAGGAGCTACAGGAATGCTTGGAAAAGAATTTTCTTTAGCGCTAGCTGAATATGGATGCAAGGTTGCAATCATTGATCTTGATTTAAAAAAAGTTACTAGTTTTTCTAATAGGCTAACAAAAAAGTTTGGCGTTAAAAGTATTGGGATTAATTGTGATGTTAGTAACGCTAAAGATGTAAAAGATATGGTCAAATCTGTAGAAGAATATTTGGGACCTATCGATATTCTATTAAATAATGCTGCATCAAAAAGCAGTTCACTAGACGAGTACTTTAAGTCATTAGAAAATTATAATATCGATACATGGAAAGAAGTAATAGATGTAAATTTGACTGGAATGTATATTGTCGCTAAAGAAATTGGCTCTAAAATGGCAAAAAGAAAGAGTGGATCAATAATCCAAACCGCATCAATCTATAGCTCAATCATGGCATCTGATCAAAGGATTTACAAAGGATCAAGATACCTTGGCAAAGAAATAAATACACCTGCAGTTTATGCTGCGTCAAAAGCTGGAGTCGTAGGTTTATCACTACATTTAGCCTCATACTGGGCAAAGAATAAAGTGAGAGTAAATACCTTGTCACCAGGCGGTGTCTTTAGTGGGCAAAATTCAGCTTTTGTTAAAAATTACTCTGCTAGAGTACCTATGAATAGAATGGCGAATAAGGAGGAAATGGTTGGGGCTATATTATATTTAGCATCTGATGCTTCGAGCTATGTAACCGGTCAAAACATATTTGTGGATGGTGGATTAAGTGGTTGGTAATAACAGAATAAGGAAATCTAAATGTCTAAAATAATAATAAATTATCCTAGTATTGTTGATAAACACGAATATAAAAAAAATCATTCTTCAGTGACAAAATATGGTTTGCCTGAAAATTTAAAATTTTGTAGCGCATGCGTTATGACCAATCAATTACCAAAATCGGAAGTTGAACATACTCATAATAAGGATACAAAAAAGAAAACAATTGATTTCCATGAAGATGGAAAATGTGCGGCATGCCATACAACGGAAGAGAAAAAGAATCGTGATGTAGATTGGGATAAAAGAGAAGCAGAGCTCAAAGAGCTATGTAAAAAATATAAGAGTAACAATGGATCATATGATTGCCTAGTTCCTGGGTCAGGCGGCAAAGATAGTTTCTATACTTCGTATATGCTCAAATACAAATATGGAATGAATCCATTAACAGTAACATGGGCTCCAAATATTTATACTGACTGGGGATGGAGAAACTTTCAACGCTGGATAGGTTCAGGTTTTGATAATCATCTAATCACTCCTAATAAAAGAGTTCATCGATTATTAACCAGATTATCAATAGATAATCTATTACACCCATTTCAGAATTTTATCGTTGGACAGAAATCTTTTGCACCTAAAATGGCTGTCAGATTAAATATTCCGCTTGTATTCTATGGTGAGTCAGATGCCGAGTATGGGACCGGACCTAAAGAAAGATTTGATACCCCTAAAAGAGATTTAAAATTTTCATCTAAAAAATCTGAACAATTATTTTTTGGTGGATTAGAATTAAATGATCTGGAAAAAAACTTTGGAATTACAAGAGAAGACCTATCTATATATTTGCCTGAAGATTTAGAAAAAATTGAAAAATCTTCATTAGAGTTTCATGACTTAGGTTACTATTTAAAATGGAATCCTCAAGCCTGCTATTATTTTGCGCATGAAAATGGAGGCTTTGAAGCATCACCTGAGAGAACACCTGGAACTTATAGTAAGTATAATAGCATAGATGATAAAATTGATGATTTTCATTATTACACCACAGGTATTAAGTTTGGATTAGGGCGAGCTACATACGAGGCATCTCAAGAAATTCGTGCTGGAGACATAGACAGAGAAGAAGGAGTTATATTAGTTAAAAAATTTGATCATGAATATCCGGAAAGATTCAGTCAGGAAATTTTTAACTATTTATCTATAAATGAAAAGGAATATCCTATCGCATGTAAATCTTTTGAATCACCAAAATTTTCACGAGAATACTTTGATACTCTTTGTGATAATTTTAGGTCACCGCATATTTGGAAATATGAAGATGGCACTTGGAAACTAAGAAAGACTATTTCTTAATTAATAATGACTAGCAATATAAGATTAATCTCAAGATTAGATATAAAAGGATCCTATCTAATCAAAGGCATTCATTTAGAAGGCCTTAAAAAGATTGGTAACCCAAATGTCTTTGCTAAAAAATACTATAAAGATGGCATTGATGAAATTTTATATATAGATGTTGTTGCTAGTTTATATGGTCGAAATAACTTGGAGGAAATAATAAAATCTACGGTAAAAGATGTTTACGTTCCTATAACAGTGGGCGGAGGAATAAGATCGGTAGAGGATGTCAGAAAAATACTTAAGTGCGGAGCTGAAAAAGTTGCAATTAATACCGCTGTTACTAAAAATCCTGATTTAATTAGACAGATTATAAAAAGATTTGGATCCCAGAGTATAGTTGTGTCGATTGAGGCTAAAAAAATTGCTAATAATAAATGGGAAGTATATACAGAGAATGGTAGAGAAAAAACAGGTATAGATGCTCTGGATTGGGCGCGTAAAGTTGACGATCTTGGTGCTGGTGAAATATTACTTACATCTATTGATAACGAAGGCACCCTGAAAGGGTTTGATAATAACCTGGTAGATATGATTTCAAAAAATGTTTCTATCCCAGTAATAGCATCTGGAGGCATGGGCAACATAGAGCATGCAGTGAGTGTAATAAAAGATGCTAATGCTGATGCAGTCGCAATTGCCAATGTTTTGCATTATGGAGAACTATCGGTGCCAGAGATTAGAGGTAAATTAATAGAAAAAGATATCAATGTTAGAGAGTATTAATAAGAAAATATCTGTTATAGATTATGGCATTGGAAATATCTCTAATGTTTTAGCTGCAATTAATCACTGTGGTGGAGATGTAAAAGTTATTACAACTTATAATGAGATTGAGGAATCAGATTATTTGATCTTGCCAGGAGTTGGTGCATTTAAATATGCAATGGAACAGCTCATAAGTAAAAATATGGTAGAAGCAATCAAAGATCATATCATAGGAGAAAAACCATTTTTAGGCATATGTCTTGGAATGCAGTTAATGTTAGAAAAGAGTTATGAATTTGGTGAAATTAATGGCCTAGGAATTATAAAAGGTAATGTTATCAGTATTAAGTCTAAGCAACTTGATGCTTCAAATTTTAAAATTCCTCATATAGGTTGGAATAAATTAATAGAAAATAAAAGTGTCAAAAGTATATATTCTGGTTTATTAGATAAAAAATATATGTATTTTGTCCATTCTTATTATGCAAACTGTGATGATCAAAGCAATATTATTGCTAGCACTGATTATAATAAAATACTCATGCCCGCAATGATACATCACAATAATAGTTATGGTTGTCAGTTTCATCCGGAGAAGAGCGGACCAAATGGTTTAAATATTATGAAGAGGTTCCTCGATGAAAAATAGTTTAAATATAAAAAAATATTTAGCAAAACAAGAATCTAAAATATCTGAAGCAATTAAAATTCTTCAAAAGAATCCAATTAAGATTGTTATTATTATTTGCAATCAAGGCAAACTTCTTGGAACTATAACAGATGGTGACATAAGAAGAGGACTGCTGAATGGATATACATTAGATGATAAATGTTCTTGCATCATGAATAAGAGACCTAACTTTGCATATGTAGGTGACTTAAACAACATCAATAAAATATTAATTAAAAAGCAATTAGTTCCGGTCATAGTAGATAAAAATAAGGTTGTGATATCTATTGATCATAATGACACCTATACATCAAATATTATTAAAACAAATAAAGTGGTGATTATGGCAGGAGGAAAAGGTAAAAGGTTGATGCCTTTAACTCAGAATACTCCAAAACCACTACTCACTATAAATGATAAACCTATTGTTGAATATACAATAGAAGCTTTTATTAAAAATGGATTTGAAGATATTATTCTATCTGTGGGGTATAAATCAGAAAAGTTAATTAAATATTTTAATAGTAATAAAATATTATCTAAATATATAACCTATATCAATGAAGATAAACCGCTGGATACTGCAGGCTCGCTATCATTAATCAGTAAAAAAGAATTACAAGAGCCGGTTATAGTAAAAAATGGAGATATTATCACAAATGTTAACTATGATGAGCTTTTAAAATTCCACAATAATCACAATAAGCCTATAACTATTTGCGCATCAGAATATAAAATATCCATTCCATTCGGCTCCATACACTCAAAAGATGGTGTGATATCTAAAATTATTGAGAAACCAACTATAAAACATCATATAAACGCAGGTATATATGTGATTAATCCAGAAATTATTAAAAATATGAAAAAAAATACCGCAATAAGCATGGTCGAGCTACTGGATAACTATATTAGTGGAGGAAAGGTCATTGCATATCCCTTATATGAGTCATGGATAGACATAGGGTCCCCTGAAGATTTTAAAAAAGCTCAAATGAATACTATGTATGATTATGATAAATAATAATAAAGTTGCATATGTAATGCATTCTGACATGGAAAAAATAAACCTAAATGTTGATTATTTAATGTTAGATTATGATGCCACATTATCTGGGCAACCAGGCCAATACTTCTTTGTTCATATAAATGATGATGATATAGAAGCATTACCGATCAAGATTGCTGCAAACTGGTATAGAAACGAGGAAGGCAAGGATTTTATAGAAAATGATTTTTCCATAGGGGTATCGATAGATAGAAGAGTAAGGTTTCTGGGTGCAAATATAATAAAATATTATATGGCATTCAAACATTGGGCTGAAGAATATGACCAAATTATTCTTGAACCTAATATGCCAGAAATTATTTATGAAATAGCAAAAATATTTAAAGGAAAGATAAGTCTCGATAAGGCTATCCCGTCAATATATCTAAAAGGCAAGTCTCGTAATTCAAATGTTAATCTGTATTTTAAAGGAAGAGCTCATATAAAACCTATTCCAACCAAGAAGAGATCGACAATCTTATATTTGTTTCAAGATATTTTGAATATAGATAAGCAGAACAGGGTCCTGTGTTTCCCAGACTGGACCTATGAATCAGCTATACCTTGTAATTTTTTAGTCTTAAACAGTAAGAATCCAAAAAAGGGTTTTTATTTTAAAAAAACAGATACTCAAATAAATCCTATTGAGTTTAATGAAGAAATTATTTCGTTAATAAAGCATAGAATTAAAGAAATAATAAAAGACTCTAATGTTAATGATGATGATGAAAATAATCTCGTGATGTTATTTGTTGATATGATTCTAAAAGAATATAATAAGTCTAAAAATATTCTATTTCAAATTTATTATACAATAGTTGATTTATTTGATAATTATAAACCATGTCGTGTAGTCTTGCCGAATATGATATATTGCTGGTATTCAATGGTCTTGCAGGTAGCAAGGAAAAAACATATAAAAACAATTGTCGTGATAGATGGCTATCTAACTTTTGATGAAGACAACTACTTTCAAAAAGATCACTCTGGAAAAAAATATATAGTAGATGAGTATGCGGCAATGGGTGATTATAATATTGATATTTTATCTAAGTACAGTGAGTCTATTGATCTTCAAAATATTAGTACTCCATTATCTCATCATAATAAATATAAGCCCAATGTTAAGAAAAAATATGACGCACTAATTATGATGCCTTACCCATGGTTGAGTAGTATTAATGGGTTATGGGACTCAAGACATAGATTTATTCATGAAGTTGAAATGTTGCTTGAAGAATTATCAATTAAATCAATAGCAATTAAAGTCAAGACAGGAAGAGACAAGATGGAAGTAAATTCTATTAAAAGCTATTCACGAAAAGATATTATCGATGGACATTTTCATGATATTGTAAATCAATGTAAAATTGTAATTGGAACGCTTGGTACTGGAACAATCGAATCTTTTTTATCAGACATACCATATTATTTATATGAACCATACTATAACGGTTTAAGCTCTAAGAATATCTCAAGATCATTCATTAATAAAAAATATTTTGCACGTGATATCAATTCATTGAGTTCTAATATTATAAATCATAATGCAGTATCATTATCTTCAGATAAAATATTGAATGGTGCGAATTTAAAAAAAATATTTGGTGAATATTTATGATAATTAATTATAAAAATATTGGGATAATTAAGTCCCTCCTATCTGGGAATTTATGGGATTCCTCTAAAATGCAATCAGAAGTCGATCATAGGGTTCAGGTTTTATTAGAGAACGGTATAACTAATCAAGATAAGGTAATTATATTCCATGGGGGTGAACCTGAATTTTTTGCTGATTTATTTGCAATATGGGAAATTGGGGCATGTGCTATATGCTTGAATCCTAAAACTACTACTAGTGAGTTAGAAAACATTTGTGATTTTGTAACCCCTTCTGCAATACTTCTTCTAAAAAACAACCTGACTGATTTTAGCAAACCTTGTAAGATATTAAACTTATCGCTTGAAAAAAATAAATATCATCATTCTCATAAGTCTACCTATGATCAGAATGACGAGGCACTTATATTATTCACATCTGGCACAACAGGGATACCAAAAGGTGTAGTACATACATATGAAAGTTTAAGCTTAAGATTAAAATATAATTTAGAGCATATTCCTAACAGCGACTTAAAAAATACATTATGTCTGCTCCCAATGCATTTTGGGCATGGGTTGATTGGTAATTGCTTGACGCCTATAGCGGCTGGTCAAAACTTATTTATTACAAGCGGTAATGATATCAAAAATATATCTAAAATTGGATCCATTATCGATGATAACAATATAACCTTTATGAGTTCAGTGCCATCTATATGGAAATTAATATTTAAAATTGGCGAGTCTCCAAAGAATCATTCTTTAAAAAGAATTCACGTTGGATCGGCACCATTATCTGAGAAAGTATGGATGGAAATCATAGAGTGGTCTGCTGTGAAAAACGTTGTAAATATGTATGGAATCACAGAAACTGCAAATTGGGTAGCAGGCGCATCTTCAAATAAATTTAGACCTGAAAATGGATTAATCGGTAAAATGTGGGGAGGCAAGGCCTATATATTAGATGATGCAGGAAATATTAAAGCCTCAGGCACAGGAGTAATACTGCTAGATACGCCATCGCTAATGAAAAACTACTACCAGCTGGAAGAAGCTACAAATACAGCTATTAATAATGGATTATTTAATACTGGTGACATTGGAACAATAGACGAGTTAGGCATTATAAGAATAACTGGTAGAGAAAAATTTGAAATAAATAGAGCAGGAATGAAAATTAATCCAGAAGATCTTGATATCTTGCTTGAAAATCATGAGTCTGTGGACGAGGCATGCGCGTTTGCGATACAGGATGATATATTTGGAGAAGTAGCTGGTATAGCAATTAAGCTTAATAGCGATATTTTGATGAAAGAACTTAAAGCCTGGTGTATTGATAAAATAGTAGCGGAAAAAATACCAGCTAAATGGTACATAGTCGATGAAATACCTAAAAATGATCGAGGCAAAGTTGATCGATTATTCACAGCTAAGAAATGTATAGGTGAAGATTAAAATTTAAATGAATAACTAATTTTTATTTATTAATTAAAACGAAGGAAAAATTTGGAAATGAAAAAACATATTAAAATAGAGTCTCAAAATTATGTCATCAGAACTCTTGATGAAAATAATGTAGATTTATCTTATATCGAATGGCTTAATACACCTGCCATAACAAAATTTTTAGATATAGATATAAATTATCAGCATACAAAAGATAGCATAATAAAATATATTAAAAATCGAGACAATATTAATAAATTTATCTTTGGAATCTATACAAAAAAAGATAAATTAATAGGTACGCATGCTCTTGTATATAATGCAGAAACAAGAACTGGAGAGCTAGGAGTAATGATTGGTGACGTCAATTACTGGGGGAAAGGAGTTCCTTTGGAATCTAGATCAGCTATTTTAGATTGGTTTTTTAAATCTTTTGATGCTAAGCAAATGATTGCAGGAGCATTTTCAAAAAACTTCCCTGCAATATATAATTTTAAGAGACAAAATTGGGAAATGTACAGGATAGATAAGAAATGGAAGACTATTGATGGCGAAGAAATAGATTTTATCAATTACTCTATGTCTAGGGAAGAGTGGAATGGGAAATAATATTGGTATAGAAATCTTAGCATTATCTCTTGACTTGGATGTAAGCGAAATACGAAATAACTCTGATATAAATAATCTTCCAGAATGGGATAGTTTAAGTCATATCAAGATAGTTTTGGCAATAGAGGAAAAATTAGAAAGAGATTTAACTACAGAAGAAATTATTGATATCAGTGATGTTAATAGCATTAATAAATTATTAATAGAGGTTGTGTATGATGAATAATATAGATAAAAAAATATATGGTCAGTTATTAAAATCAAGAATAGACAGCAAGGAGATCTTGCCAATGATAGGTGTCTATGATGTCTTCTCTGCGTCTCTTGTTGCAGAAAAATATGAAGCTATTTTTTGTAGCGGCTATGGGTTTTCTGCAAGTTTTTATGGACTTCCTGACGAAGGTTTTATTACCTGGACAGATATGTTGTCATATGTGGAAAGATTAAGAGCAACTCTTGATGATACTCATATTATAGTTGATATAGATGACGGATATGGTGATCATACGATTGCGTCAATTGTGACAAAGAGATTAGAACAAGTAGGTGCATCAGCTGTAATACTCGAAGATCAACGTAGGCCAAAAAAGTGTGGTCATCTGCAGGGCAAGGAAATACTTGATATTAACGAGTATAAAGAAAGGCTTATAGCTGTAATAGAGGCAAAGAAAGATCTTTATGTGATTGCTAGAACTGATTCAGGTGATTTTGATGATGCCCTTCGAAGAGTATCCGAATATGCTGAACTTGGAGCAGATGCAGTATTGGTAGAAGGTCTGATAAGTCACGATCAGATACCGATAATAAGAGCATCCGTACCTTCAAATGTGGCAATAGTTGTTAATCTGATAGCTGGTGGGAAAACAGATCCTATTAAATTAAGTGAATTGCATAATCATGGGGTGAATATAGTTAATTACTCTACACCATGTTTGTTTGCAGCACAGAAAGCTATAAATGACTCTTTAGATAAGCTAATAAAAAATGATGGGATGTTAACCCTGGAAAAAGGAGACGTCACATTAAGTGAAAATAATGATTTTTTAAAGAAATCGATTAATAAAAAGAAATGAATAGCCAAAAAATTCTCACAACTCTAGGTCCATCCTCATTAAATAAAAAAGTTATTGATGATCTAACAAATCTCAATATAGATTTATTTCGATTAAACATGTCCCATGTAAAGATTAATGAGTTAGAAAGCATTATTGAATTAATTAGGTCATTTTCTGAAACACCAATTTGTATTGACACTGAAGGAGCTCAAATACGAAATGATGATGCAGAAAATAATAAGGTTTTATATGAAAAAGGTGATACCGTTAAAATTTTATTTGAAAAAACTCTTGCAACGAAAAATGAGATTTCATTTTCACCTAAAAATATAGCTCAAAAATTTATAATAGGAGATATTATTAATATAGATTTTAATTCAGTATCAATGAAAGTAATTGAGAAACATCCTAGTTATTTTCTAGCAGAGATTTTGTCAAGTGGAATGATTGGCAGCAATAAGGCAGCTAATTTAATGAGGGATATAGAGTTGAATGTATTTACTGACAAAGACCTTCTTGCATTTGAAATTGGAATTAAAAATAACATAAAAGATTATTCTCTATCTTTTACTAATACAGGAAATGATGTAAAAAAACTAAGGAATATAATTGGAGAGAAAAACATAATATCTAAAATTGAAAGTAAAAAAGGTGTTTTAAATTTAAAGAGCATAATGCAAGAAGCCGATCAAATATTAATTGATCGAGGTGATCTTTCTAGAGAAATAAAAATAGAAATGATTCCACTAATACAGAGAAAAATAATAAGTATGGCTAATGAGAATAATACACCTGTTTTTGTAGCAACTAATTTATTAGAATCTATGGTCTCGTCTATCCAACCGAATCGAGCGGAGGTCAACGATGTTATAAGCACTCTTCAGATGGGTGCAAATGGCCTAGTATTGGCGGCAGAAACAGCTATAGGTAAATACCCAGTGAAATCTGCAGAGATGATTAAACTGCTTATTAATCAGTTTAATGAGTGGGATGAAAATACTATATTAGACGAAATATAATGCCATATAAAAAACATCAACTGAAGGGTCATATTATGTGGTTTAGCGGCATGTCTGGTAGTGGTAAAACAACACTAACAAAAGCCGTAAAATGTTTGCTTGACAGTGACGGGTACAGTAGTCAGATTATCGATGGAGATAAGAAGAGGGCAACTGACAAAAAAAAACTGAGTTTTGATAAAAAGGATATCATTCAAAATAATTTATCAATTGCAAATCATTGTACTGAAGAAAGAAATAATTATGATCTAACAATGGTTTCGGTCATCAGCCCTTATGAACAAACAAGATCTCATATACGGGAAATATTGTCACCTAATTTTAGTCTTGTATATATGGAGTCATCTATAGCTGTTTTAAAAAAAAGAGATGTTAAAGGGCTATACGAAAAAGCTGATCGTGGTGAGATTAAGAACTTAATTGGATATTCAAGTGACTCGCCATATGAGAGACCGGTAAATCCTGATTATATGATTAATACTGATAAACCATCGAGTCTAGAGTCCAATATCAAAAATTTATATAAATTTATCCTCCGCCAGTTTTGAAAATTTCATAATGAAGAATATTTTAAAAAATATAGCATATATAGTTTTATCAATAACAGGATTATTTTTTAAAAAAAGTAACATAATTATTATTGGTGGCCCAAGCAGGGCAAGATATGCTGGAAATGTAAAATATCTTTTTGAATATCTTCATAAAAACAGCAATTACCAGTGTTATTGGCTCACAGAATCACAAGAAATTATAAATTATCTAAAGCTCAAAGGCTTTAAGTACCTGACAAATAAAAATATGTTATTTAAAACATATATTACTCTGCAGTGTAAAGTTGTTATTGATTCTGGAACTGGTTTTTATGATCTTTTCTATTTGCTATCACGGTCAAAGACTGTTAAAAAAATTTCTACAATGCATGGCTCGGGGCCAAAACTAACAATACCAGATGATGCTAATAAAATGGCGGAGATTAGAGGCATATCTAGATTTGACTGTGTCAGCTTTTGCTCAGAATACTCTAAGAAGAAAATAGGTTTCGAAGAGTATCAACTAAGTCCTGAAAAAGCATATATATTTGGCCAACCTAAACATGACATATTAAACAATCACAAGCTTTCAACCGAAACTTATAATGCTAAAAAGTGGACTAAGACATTATTTTCTAAAGCTTATAACTCTCAAAAAATAATTTATTATTGTCCTACGTGGAGAAGTAAGTCTAATAGCATACCTATAATGCAATTAAAGGGTTTTAATCTTAAGGAATTCGATGATTTCTTGGTCAAAAATAATATACTATTCATATATAGCCTGCATTTGATGAGTGATTTTAATACAGAATTAAAAAACTGTAGCAATATAAAAATAATTTCAAACGATATGTTCCCATTATTTGATAATTTAGAGCTAATTATGGAATCAGACATGATGATTGGAGATTACGGCACATTGTCAACTGACTATACTATCCTAAAAAAGCCGCAGCTATTTGTCATACCTGACTATGATGAAGTATTCTCTAGTAAAGGATTTATAGAAGATATCAAGAAGTTATTACCAGGCAAGGTCATAGAGTCATACAATGATCTTTGTTCATCGATATTATTATATCTTGAATCTAATGAGTTATATGAAAAAAATCACTCAAAGAGCATTAGAGATCTACAATTAAAGTACTTGGGTGAGATAAATCAAAGCTCTTCAGAAAGGTTTTTAGATTATATAAATAAAAATGTCTAAATATACATTACAACCATATTTTTCATATGCAAGTTACTTTAAAAATTTTTATAAAAGCATCCGATCAAATGATATCTTATATAAAAATGGCCGAACTTCTTTATTTGAAGCAATAATAAGTCTAAAGGCAGAGTATAAATGTGAAAAAATACTAATCCCTTCTTTTATATGCAATGATATTATTCCTGCGATAGATGAGTCGGGGATTGAGTATGATTACTATCTCATTAAAGATGACCTGACAATAGATTTTAGAAGCTTAGAGTCAAAAATTATACCAAATAAAACAATCGTGATGGGTGTAAATTACTTTGGTTTTCCTGCTGATTGGGTAAGCATCAACAAGCTCAAGGATAAATATAAATTATTAACTATAGAAGATAATACCCATGATCATCAAACGCTTGGTTGTTATGGAGATATTTCATTTAATAGCTTGAGAAAAGTATTGCCTTTACTTAGCGGCTCAGTTTTGAAAAAAAATAATTTGAAAGTTAAAATAAATCATAATAAAAAATATCAATTTCCTTCTTTTGGAGAATTATTATATTCAATAAGATGGCTTTCTTTCTTAAAGAAATCTATTGGACTCAATACAAAAAATAATGACTTAGTTTATGACAAAAAAAATATCTTTATGGATTATATTTCAGCTATCATATACTGTAATTCCAATTATAGTATTCATTCAAATTCGTCCAAAAGACTAATTAATTATCAAAAATGGGAAGTATATTTAAAAGAAAAAGGTTTAATATTTTTTGATAACCTTCCAGATAAAGAAGGTTTAAGTCCATATGGATTTCCATGTATAGCGAAAAATAGGGAAGCAGTTAAATACTGGCTTGACTGGGGTTCTAAAAATAATATTACAGTAATTAATTGGCCAAATTTTCCTAATAATGATAAATATCATAATAATAAATCTATCTTAAGGAATGTACTTTTATTTCCTGTTAATCATACTGCTATTTTAAAGTTACAATGAACTAATATATGAAAAAAATAATTAAAGAGTTAATGGCTGAGATTTACTACAATAGCTTCAGAAAATTTTCTAGAGTTATAGGTAATAGAGCATTGATATATCATGCGTTTGGAAGCAAGTTAAAGCATGATACATATGGAATTAGTATAAATATAAAAAAATTTGAAGATCATATTAGGCATATATCCGATCATTATAAAATCATAAATATCTATGACTCTAAGCATATATATGAAAATACTGTATCAGTCACAATAGACGATGGATATAAAGATAATATTGAGGCAATAAATATTTTATCAAAATATAATATACCATTTACACTTTTTATTTCTCCTGTTTTTCTTAATACAGAGAAATACTTGTCAAGTGATGACGTTAAGAGTATAGCTTTAATGGGCAACTCTGAAATAGGAACGCATGGACACACTCATACTCGCTTAAGTACTCTAGATTATAAGAAGCAGTTAGATGAGCTGAGTGAAAGCAAAAAAATATTAGAATCTTTAATTAATTCTAAAATTGATTGTATATCTTATCCTCATGGAAGTTATAATTCAGATACATTAGAGCTTGTCAAAAAAACTGGTTATAGGTATGCAGCTTCTAGTATTAAGGGCATTAATACCAGCGAAACTAACGATTATCTATTGAAGAGAATAGAGATTATAAGTTCAGATTCAATTAAAAGTCTTGATAAAAAAATTAAGGGATACTATGACTACTATCAAATACGAACTTAATTATTTTCCTGCATTAAAACTATTTTTATGGTTTACGCTGATTAGCATTAATTTGCGCGCATTTGCACAAATACCAATTGCTTTATTTGAGATTATGTTATGGGGATATCTATTAACATTGGCCTTAATCTATATCAGTTCAATTTCATATAAAGAAAAGATATTCAATAGTCAGTCATATATATTTATATTATTTATTACCTATCTTGCATTACATTTTATATCTACTTATATAATAAGAGTGAATGCTGCTGATTTAGAATTTTATAATGTATTATTTTTGCATTTCTATGAATTACAGCTATCTATAGTAGTTTATTTCTTGGCTCTAATTTTTATACCATGTGCAAAAAAAGTTAATGAAATTGAGGGTCTTTTATTACTATTATTGAAAATATCGATCGTATATACAATTATTGAATTTATAATTTCACATTTAGGCTTCCGATTTATATATGAATGGCTAAATAATCATAGTTTATCATTTCATGCTGAACCAGACCATGTTATAGGCGGAAGAGGAACTAGGTTGGGGTTTTGGAGACCTTTAGGGTTAACGGGAGGTACTCAAATATTAGGGATTCTCCATATAATATCTACAATTTATATGGTCAAGTATAAGCAACTAATTTGGGCAGCATTGAGTATTTTAGCTTTAATCTTCACTACATCTTTTACTGCATATTTAGTATTTTCAATATTAGCGACAATTTATTTATTCTATAATAAACAATACCTTTTGCTTTCATTATTCGTGTTTACGGGACTGTCTATAATTTTAGCAGGCGTCATAAGATATGAGTATATAACTTTATATGTAAATGATGATGACTATACCAGACTAGACCGAGGACTTGATAGCATCTATGGATTTTTTTTATTATTTAATAATACTTTAGATCCAACTACATATTATTATGTAAATGATGGTCCATTCGAGATAGTTACTAAGTATTTTAAAAATAATCCTTTAGAGTTATTACTAGGAACAGGTCTTTCGTATTTCAACCAAGGATTCTTAATGAATCTTAATTCAGATTATGCTAATCAATTTGCATATCTCACGAGTGACTTTCATTTCTTATCATATTTTTATGAATATGGGATAGTTGGCTCATTACTACTATTATCTGTATTCTTGATAATTCCGTTATATAGAATAAATAAAACTAACCAATTCGATGCTTATATACTAATGGCATTTGCTTTTTCAACCGCCCATTATCCAATCCATACCACGAAAGTATGTTTTATATATATAGCATTTAGCATATTTAAGTTTTACCTATATACTGATAAAAATGAAAAATACTAATTTAACAGCAATCATTTTATGCGGTGGAAAAGGTTTAAGGCTAAGGCCTTTAACTAACGATATGCCTAAACCACTTATCCCGATTAATAAGACTCCAATGCTTGGCATAATTATTGATCATCTGAAAAGTTATGAAATAAATGATTTTATGATTACGACTGGGTATAAATCAGAAAAAATTGATTCTTTCATGAAAGGTTATGCAGAGTTAATAAATTATAAAACCATAAACTCTGGAGATGTAGACATTTTGTCTCGAATTAAAGATGCGCTTAAAAATTTTAATAATGATTTTATTTTATGTTATGGAGATACAGATC
>Ga0209223_10000239_pt1 | contig 64400 bp, 60 predicted proteins | sample COG_06_FD_184750 | JGI IMG/M metagenome (GOLD analysis project Ga0209223, IMG submission 184750) | Pelagic Microbial community sample from North Sea - COGITO 998_met_06 (SPAdes) (version 2) | ecosystem: Environmental > Aquatic > Marine > Neritic zone/Coastal water | place: Helgoland, sampling... | reverse complement strand
GAGGTATACCCGCCACGATCTCCAGAACACGGTGGTGCCCTGCGAGAAGCTATCGATTACCTGGCAAGGGCTAATCCAGAATTCATCTCGGTGACTTTTGGCGCCGGTGGTTCATCTGCGAGAGATTCCCTTGGCGTTCTTGATTACATTGCCACCGCCACCGAGGCTTCTCCTCTGGCCCATATGACCTGTGTCGGCAATACCCAACAGGAGGCCACCGCGCTGATTGCCTCGTTTGTTGAGGCAGGAATTACCCAGTTCTTGGCTCTGAGGGGGGATCTCCCCCCGGGCGACGATGCGCCACGGGGAGATTTGCCCCACGCCAGTGACCTGGTAGAGCTCCTGATGAACCTGAAGGGCAACGGGTCAGCTATCGGCCGGGTCGCGGTCGCTGCCTTCCCTAATGGGCACCCAGAATCTACAACTCCTTACCAGGACATTGACGTGCTCCTGGCTAAACAAAAAGCTGGTGCGAGTCTCGCGATTACCCAGTTGTTTTTCCTGGTTGAAGAATATGAACGGTTCGTTGAAACAGCCAGAGCGGCTGGGGTGACGATGCCCATCCTGCCAGGCATCATGCCGATCACGTCAGCGGGGCGCCTGGAGAGAATTCTCGAGCTCACGGGTGAGCGCGCTCCACGAGAGCTACATGAAGCCTTGGAGTCCGCGGCAAATCCTGAAGCGCAAAAAAGTGTCGGAATTGAATGGGCAGCGAACTTGACTAAAGATCTCAAGGCCACGGGGGCTCCAGGTATTCACCTCTATGCGTTTAACCAGCACGAAACGGTACTCTCAGTCCTGGAACAGGCGGGGGTTCGATAGCGATGGATGACACACACAAGCTTCCTTTGCCTGAAAGGTCCCAGAACCTTCTTGACGAGATGGCTCAACGGGTCATCGTTGCCGATGGCGCCATGGGAACAATGTTGCAAGATGCTGGTCCGACGATGGAGGACTTCCAGGGCCTTGAGGGCTGTAACGAAATTTTGAACGTGACACGCCCCGATATCGTCACCGCTGTCCATGCCGCCTATTTCGAGGTGGGCGTGGACTGCGTGGAGACAAACACTTTCGGCGCAAACTGGTCAAACCTTTCGGACTATGACATCGAAGAGCGAATCGAAGAGCTCGCCGAGGCAGGTGCTCGGATCGCCAGAGAAGGCGCAGAACGCTGGGAGAAAGATGATTCTCGGCAGCGCTGGGTTTTAGGATCCATTGGGCCGGGAACCAAACTCCCTTCCCTTGGCCACACCACCTACAGCTTTCTCAAGTCCACGTTTGAGCGTCAGGCAGAGGGCCTGCTCAAGGGTGGGGCTGATGCCTTTATGGTCGAGACTTCCCAGGACCTTCTGCAAACAAAGGCGGCGATCAACGGGTGTAAAGATGCAATGCGCGCCGCCGGCACGCGCCTTCCCCTGTTTGTCGAGGTCACCGTGGAAGCCACCGGGACCATGTTGATGGGCTCTGAAATAAACGCAGCTCTGACGGCCCTGGAGCCGCTGAGCATCGACATGATCGGTTTGAACTGCGCCACGGGCCCCCAAGAGATGAGCGAACACCTTCGCCAACTTTCACGGCACTCCGAAATCCCTGTGATGGTGATGCCCAACGCCGGGCTTCCGGTTCTCACGGCCACGGGTGCGTCGTATCCTTTGGGGCCAGAAGAGCTAGCAACGGCCCATGAGCAATTTGTGAAGGAGTTTGGGCTTTCCCTTGTCGGTGGCTGCTGTGGCACAACACCCGCCCACCTCAAAGCAGTAGTTGACCGCGTGGGCGCCACAAAAATAGTGGATCGAAAACCAGTTCCCGATCCCGGTGTTGCCAGCCTTTACCAACACGTCAGCCTGATCCAGGACTCTTCCTACCTAGCAATCGGTGAGCGGACCAACGCCAATGGGTCCAGGGCATTTCGCGACGCCATGTTGGAGGGTCGCCTCGATGACTGTGTTGAAATTGCTAAAAAGCAGGTGCGCGATGGCGCCCACCTGCTCGATGTGTGTGTCGACTACGTCGGTCGTGACGGTGTCGCAGATATCCAAGACATTGTCTCCCGGCTTGCGCAGGCATCGACTCTGCCTCTTGTCATCGACTCCACTGAACCGGCTGTCATCAAGGCAGGTCTTGAGCTCATCGGTGGCCGCCCTGTCGTGAACTCCGTGAACTTTGAAGATGGCGATGGACCCGAGTCTCGTTTTGGCACCGTCATGCCCCTGGTCAAGGAACACGGTGCTGCCGTCATTGCCCTCACCATCGACGAAGAGGGTCAAGCCCGCACCGAGACAGACAAAGTCCGCATTGCCAGCAGGCTTATCGACACCCTCGTTGAAGAGTGGGGCCTACGTGTCGAAGACATCATCGTTGATTGCCTCACTTTCCCCATTGCCACGGGGCAGGAAGAAACCCGGCGCGATGCCATTGAAACCATTGCCGCTATCAAGGCGATCAACACGAAGTATCCCGGCGTTCACACCACCTTGGGAGTCTCCAACGTTTCCTTCGGTCTCAATCCCGCTTCCCGCGCCGTTTTGAACTCGGTCTTCCTCCATGAAGCAGGCGACGCGGGCCTCGACACCGCGATCATCGATGCGGCCAAGATTTTGCCGCTTGCCTCTATCCCCGATGAGCAACGTCAAGTGGCGTGGGATTTGGTGTGGGACAAACGTGTTTACGACGATGAGGGCACCCTCACCTATGACCCGCTCGCAAAAATGCTCGAAATCTTTGATGGGGTCGATTCCGCCGCTCTCAAGGACCAGCGTCAAGCAGAGCTTGCAGCACTTCCTGTGCGCGAGCGGTTGGAGCGGCGCATCATTGATGGGGAATCCAAGGGGCTAGAAGGCGACCTAGACCTCGCCCGATCTGAGGGCTCCAGCGCTCTCGAAATCATCAACGACACATTGTTGGCGGGAATGCAGGTTGTGGGCCAGCGCTTCGCCAGTGGGGAAATGCAGTTGCCTTTCGTTCTCCAATCAGCAGAAGTGATGAAAGCAGCGGTGGCGCTACTCGAGCCTCATATGGAGAAAAGCGAAGCTGCCGGTAAAGGGAAGATGGTTCTCGCCACGGTCCGCGGAGACGTGCATGACATTGGAAAAAACCTTGTCGACATCATCCTGACCAACAACGGTTATGACGTGGTGAATATCGGTATCAAACAATCGGTGAACGACATCATCGCCGCGGCAGAAGAACACGATGCAGATGTAATCGGCATGAGTGGACTGCTCGTGAAGTCCACCGTGGTGATGAAAGAAAACCTTCAGGAGCTCACGAATCGTGGGCTTGCAAAAAAATGGCCCATCATCCTGGGTGGTGCTGCGCTGACCCGTGCTTTCGTCGAGGAAGACCTCGCGGGCGGTTTTGAAGGCGTTGTTCGCTACGCAAAAGACGCATTCGAAGGGCTCGACCTGATGGCGCCGTTGGTAGCAATCGCCCGAGGGGCAGAACCAGAATCCGTGGGACTTCCCGCTCTGAAGAAGCGAATTTATCCGGCCAGCCAACTCCAGGTGACAGAACCCGAGAACATGCCAGCCCGCTCGAATGTCGCATTCGATAACCCTGTGTGGCAACCACCTTTCTGGGGAACCCGGATTGTGAAAGGTTTTGCACTCAGCGACTACGCCGCATTCCTGGATGAGCGTGCCACCTTCATGGGCCAGTGGGGTTTGAAACCCGGCCGAGGCGAAGACGGCAAGAGCTACGAAGAACTGGTGAAGAGCGAGGGCCAACCCCGCCTGCGCTATTGGATGGATCGGTTGTTATCCGAAAAAGTACTCGACCCTGCCGTCGTCTATGGTTACTTCCCGGTGGTCTCCGAAGGCAGTGATGTGATTGTCCTGCACCACGGAGCCGACGCGGAAGGCAGCCTGGGAACCCCCGGTTTACTAGCGCCCGATGGCGGAAGCGGAGGAATCCTGGGGACCGAGCGTCTTAGGTTTAGCTTTCCCCGCCAGCGCCGTGATCGCCACCTGTGTCTTGCCGATTTCGTCAAGTCGAAGGATTCAGGGGAAACCGATGTGATGGCGTTCCAGTTGGTCACCGCAGGTGCTAGCGTCGACGCTTTTGCCGCGACCTTGTTTGCCTCCGATTCTTATCGCGACTACTTGGAGCTCAATGGGCTTGCTATGCAGCTCACCGAAGCACTCGCGGAATATTGGCACTCACAAATTCGCGCCGAATGGGGTTTTGGTGGGGAAGACCCTGTAGAACTTTCCGACGTTCTTGGGGTGAAATACCGCGGAGCCAGATTCTCCCTGGGCTATCCTGCGTGTCCAGAGATGGAAGACCGCACAAAAGTGGTCGAGCTTTTGAAGCCCGAGCGCATTGGCGTTGAACTCTCGGAGGAGCTGCAACTCCACCCCGAACAATCAACGGATGCGTTCGTTTTCCATCACCCCGAGGCCAAATACTTCTCGGTGTAGCGCAGGTCTGGCGATTACTCGCCTCAGAGCCGTGAGCGCGGGAATTCCGATCACACCCAGGGTGACCACCGTGGTGATCGCACGCACGGTGTCCCAGGTCAGCGTGGAGGTTGCCACGCTGTAAAGGAAGAAACTGGCGGCGTTTTCGCCAAACCCCGCCCCTTCCACCAGCGAGAGTGTCGTGCCAGATCCGAGCACGACCGGCCAGAACCACAGATTCATCAGCAGGCCAAAAACATAGGAGGCCGCTGCCCCGTAGACCATCAGCATCCCCAGCTCCACTCGGGGTCGCCCCGTCCACCGGGGCAGGAGGCCGGCCACGGCCCCCACAAATCCCACGGCCAACATTTGAAATGCGCTCCAGGGCCCAAACCCGCCCCACATCAGTGATGACACCGCAAGCGCAAGCGCGCCCACAACAAATCCCAGGCGGGCGCCCAACACTCTCCCCGCCAGGATCACCATGACAAAAACAAACTCAATGCCCCCCATCCCTGCCGAAAGCAGTCGTGCTGCTGCTGCCAATGCTGCGAGGACCCCGACCATGGCCAACACTCGCGGGTTCCTGAGTTGCGTTTCGGAGCTGAGTAAGACAACAACCACCACGACCGGGGTAATCATTACCGCTGCAGGACCGAGAACAGCCTGTGGCCAGGGAACCAGGGAAACCCAGAGGGGCCAGGAAAAAGCCAATATCCCCACCAGGCTTGCCCCCACACTCACCCATCGCCAGAGGGCGCCCGAGGAGTTTTCCGCGCTCTTCATCGCGTGGCCACCACAGTCTTGTGAATTTTTCCCCCGGAGAGCTCGTATACGTGGTTGGAAAGCTCTGCGAAGTGGGTCGGCTGGTGTGTTGCGATGAGAAGCGCCACACCGGTCTCCTTCACACACCCGATCACCTCGCGGAGGGAAAGAATTGCTGCCTCGTCAAGGCCGCGGGTGGGCTCATCGAGGCCCAGCACTTGCGGTTTGTGGGAGAGCTGAATGGCAATAGCCACCGCTGTTTGCTGACCTCGGGAAAGATCCCTCGGGTGGGCGCTGGACATCTGGGCCCAAATCTTGTCCCGCCAGGAACCAGAAAGAATGGACTCCAGCGTTTCCCTCGTGAGCCCGGGGGGCGCGCCAGCAACTGTGTCTGCATAGGCCAACTCCTCGGCGAGGGAGTCTTTGACAAACATCTCCGCAGGCTCTGTTGGAACCAGGGCAAACTTCTGCGGGTGTCCCAGGTATTGGTCAGCGCAGGCTTCCAAAAGGGTGGTTTTTCCTGACCCGTTATCGCCGGTGATCACGGTGGTGTGGCCGCGCTGTATCTGCAAGGACACCTGGTCCAGCACAAGGTGCGAGCCATAGCTCGCGCTCAGACCCACAAAGTCTGCAACGACTTCTGGTTCCACGGCGGCGGTCACTATCAGCCTGGGATATTCACGCTCGGGGGACACATATCGGCCGGCCTGAATCCCCTCTGGACCCACAGCAACGCAATCCCCCCACCCCTCAAGTTCAGGGGAACCGTGATCGGTCACGATCACGGTAATTCCCTGCCCCGCCAGGGTATGAAGCTGATTCACGACTCGTGCCCGCCAGGAAGCATCCAGTGCGTGAAGGGGTTCATCAAGGAGCAGCAGGTCGGGCGTGGTCGCAAGAAGGGTGACCAGAGCCACCAGCATAGCTTCGCCACTGGAGAGTTCGGCGGGATGCTTCGCGGATAAGTCAGCCAGGTTCCAACGGTCGAGGGCTTCACCAGCATGGGTGCGCGCGCGTGAGCGAGAATACCCTCGAGAGACCCAGGACAGAGCAATCTCGTCAGCCACAGAACCCGCGAGGAACAGTGAATAAGGATCGTGGGGGAGATAGGCGACTCCTCCAGCTCCCGAGTTCACTTCGCCCGAGAACTCGGTTGCAGGGTCGGTGGGAAGAAGGCCGGCAAGCGCCCGCAGAATCGTCGTCTTCCCGCTCCCTGTTGCTCCGGTGAGAACTATCTGCTCACCGGGTGAAATGCTCCAGGAGAGCCCGGTTACTCCCCGGTCAGGAACGGTGAGATTGGTAATCCCCACGGCTGCTGCCCCGGGAGACACATTTGTCGGGGGGTGCGCTGCAATACCTCGAGAATGAAGGGCTTCAGCAATCCCTACGGCGCGCTCCAGCGTCTTTTCCAATATCGGAAGGACAAGCTGACGCCCCGGTGTGATTCCGCGACGCCGAGCACGGTGCCTGGCGTGGCGCGCGGTGGTGAGAAGGAAAGGAAGGGTGGACAGGCTGATGACGAACGCGAGCGCCACTGATTTTCCCGCGCGAAGGCGTGGGACGAACAAGACAATCGAGCGCGGATCACCAAAGGCCAGCAGGGTTCCAGACACCAGGATGACAAGAGCAAAAGGGACACCTGATGTGAGGCTTGTGGCTAACCCCTCGGCGGTGACCTCCCCGCCGAGAACAATGTGCGAGAAGGGGCCCCCAAGCCTGAGGGTGGGTATGTCCCACAAAGCTGTGTCTCCACCACCAGCCCCACCGAAGACAACCCGGTATCCCACCCGAAGGAACAAAAAACCGATTGCCCCGGTAAGGGCAATCAGGATCATGCTCACCGGGCGAGGTCGCGCCATGTCTACTCGGTCTCGGGGACGGGCGTCTCCCCGCCGGTGGAGAACGCTAAGCCAACGGTGTCACCAGCGACAAGCTCCAGGGTTCCCACGCCCTCTTCCGCGTAGGCCCAATCTGTTTCCGCGCTCCGCTTCACCCACAAAGCCCAATAGGCAAAAGCGGGTGCCATGTCTGCGCAGGTTTCAGTGTGGGGTTGTTCACCCTCCACCGTAAAGGCCTCTGACTCGGAGGGAAGCCCGTTGACCCGACAGACCACCTGGTCGCCATAGGTGATGGTGCCCTCAGTGTTGACCCCTGCAACGCTAAGAATCTCATGAGCCACGGCAGGGCCATCCCCCACCACAACACAGTGTTTCAGGCTGTCCTCGCTGAGTATGCCAAAATTCACCACTACCGTGACCCCGGAACAAGATTCAGGGTCACCCAGGCTCAACTCGCCCGCAGCTCCCGCTTGGCAGGAAGAAACTCCCAACACGATAAGGAGTGCGGAAAGGGAAAAGAATCTATTCATAAAAGCCTCCGATAGTGGATGATTCCCGGGGCTCCAGAGGCTTTAGTCTAATCGTCCGCACCTGGTAAACCCGCGTTCTCGCGGAGCAGAGCTTTCTTGGGGCGCCCCGGCCTGGTGAGCAAGAGGAACAAAGGAATAACGAGGGCGCCCACCAGATTCGATGCGCCCCATTCGATGGGTTCGGTGACGAACAGGGCTTCAGCCGGCAATGCGCCACCCTCATAGCCCACGACAAGGCCCGCAAAAAGATTGTTAGACATGTGGGCGCCAATGGCGATCTCCAGTGACCTATCTCGCACGGTGACCCACCCCAGCGCGAACCCGACCGTGAAATACCCGACGAAGGCGCCCAGCAGGTCACCCGTGGCTTCCGGATTCAGGAGGTGTGGCAGCGAGAACAGGACTCCGCTCAGGGTCGAGAGCCACCAAATGTTTGACCACCCACCCGCTGCCCACTGGATAATCCAGCCACGGAAAAATAATTCTTCTGCTGTGGTCTGCATGGGCAACAACACAAGACCCACGATCAGAAAAGGCAGGAAAGTTTCCCATTGTGGCTCGAAGCGATAGGCCTCCGGGTTGGCAAGAATGCCCACCACAACCGGACCACCTACAAGAAGAAGCCAGACCCAAAATCCCAGGGCTACCCGCCACCAGCGAAAATTGTCAAAAGTAGAAAAAAGGAATCGCAGCTTCACCCCGAGAACAAACCGATAGGCAATCAGTGTTCCCAGAAACAGCGGGACAAACGTAATCAGGGCAAAAAACAGATACCCCCATGCCGGCATTGCCGCCAGCACGTCGCCCCCATTCACAAGGGCTGCGGGGTCGACCCCCGTGTAGGGGAGCAGCACGAGTCCCAGAAGGGTTCCTCCCACCAGCCAGGACACCAGAATCACGATGGTGCCGACAAACCACCGCCAGCGCTTCACCGGGTGGGGTGGGGCAAAGGGAGGCAGGGTGCCCTCGCGTGTTTTCACTCCCTCAGTCTGCCAGCAAGGCCTGAGGGCTCTGCGGATGCGCGGTCACAACCCACAAGGAGATAGGACAGACTAGAGGTTTCCCGCACCCGATAAGGACTTGTCCCGCCCCATGAGCGACATTCGAGACGACACCCGAAATGGCTTCCAGTCCATTTTTGGCTATGAACCCCACGGGTTGTGGTCTGCACCTGGTGAACTGAGGCTCCTGGGGGATGACTCTGACTACGCTAACGGCAACGTTTTGGCGATCGCACTCGACCGGCGAACCGTCATTGCCGCGGGGGTGCGCAAAGATCGCAAGATTCGCGTGGCCAGCACCGAGGCTGATGAAATCGCTGAGATTTCTCTCGACAACCTTGCTCCCGACGAAATCCACGGCTGGGCCGCATACCCCCTTGGGGTGGCCTGGGCGCTTGGTCAAGCCGGTGCCGATCTATCGGCAGTGCCGGGTCTCGACCTTTTCATTGACTCCGATGTTCCCGTCGGCGTGGGGCTTGGGTCATCAGCGGCATTAGAAACTGCGGTGGCCGTAGCCCTGAATGACGCGTGGCAATTAGCCCTCGATTCCCTGTCCCTGGCGAAGGTGGCCCATAAAGCGGAGAACTCCGTGGTGAGGCGCGACACCGGGTTGGGCGACCATATTCTTTCACTCTTAGGGGAAGACAACAGCGCGATTCTTTTTGACAGCAGAACACTGGACAGCGATCCCGTTGCTTTCGCCCTCGCCACCCGCGGGCTTTCCCTATTGGTCATCGACGCCGGCATCGAGCGCGATGCCGATTTTGGTTCGAAACGATATGTCGAGAGGGAAGAAGTCGTTGACTTATTGGGAGTCACCTCATTGAGGGATCTTTCTCCCAAATCTCTCCCAGACCACCGTGACAAACTTTCCGAAACCTCCTACCGCCGAGCTCAACACATTGTGAACGAGAACCAAAGGGTGCTAGACGCCGCAAAGATTCTGCGTCAGGAAGGCCCTGAATCATTGGGCGAGATACTCACGGCGTCTCAAGCCTCCCTCCGCGACGACTACGACGCCTCCACCAGAGAAATCGATTTGGCCATTGAAACCGCTCTCTCCCAAGGTGCCTTTGGGGCCCGCATAGTCGGTGTGGGAGGCTCTGGTTCTGTTTACGCCCTGATCAACAGCGATGACCTCTCATTACTCCAGGTCAGCCTGGATGGCGCCTTCTCGGAGCACGGTTTTGCTGCTCCTTCAACCTATGTTGTGGGCCCTTCGCGTGGGGCCCTGCGCCACTAGCGCTTGGTGGCGCTAAGTCCGAGGGCCTTTGCGGTGCGGGCTTGATTCTTGGCGGCTAAGGCCTTGTTGCTGGAGAGTTCTGTGCCATAGCTGGGCACCATCGCGCGGATACCAGGAGTCCATCCCTCGATTCTTGCGGGAAAGCATCGCTCCAAGAGGGTCAGCATGATGGGTGCGGCTGTTGAGGCTCCAGGGGATGCCCCCAAAAGGCCCGACATGGATCCGTCAGCGCTGGTGATCACCTCGGTGCCAAACTGTAAGACACCACCTTTGGCAGAATCAGGTTTGATGACCTGAACCCTCTGACCAGCCGTCTGCTCATACCAATCATCAGGGTCAGCCAAGGGGTAGAAGTCCCACAGGGCTTGAAGCTTTTTGGCTCGCGAAGCGAAAACTTCGCCCACGAGATAGCGGACCAGAGAGAAATTACCCAGCCCCACCGCCACCAGGGGAATGAGGTTGTGCCAGCGAATAGAGGCGAAAAAATCAGACCAGGATCCGTTTTTCAAAAACTTTGGCGTAAACCCTGCGTAGGGACCGAACAAGACGCTGGTATCCCCCTCCACCACACGAGTGTCTAAGTGGGGAACAGACATCGGCGGAGCCCCAACACTTGCTTTTCCATACACTTTTGCTTGGTGCTGACGTGCCACCTCAGGGTTGTCGCTGCGCATCCAGACACCGCTAACGGGGAACCCCCCGTAACCGCGAATTTCTTTGATACCCGTTTTTTGTAAAAGGTTGAGAGACATTCCGCCAGCACCCACAAAAACGAAGGGTGTTTCCAAGGTGGTGGGGGTGTATCCCACTTCCGAGCGAAGAGACACCTTCCAGCCGTGCCCACTTCGCTTCATCGCGGTGACCCGAGATTCGCTAAAGACGGTGGTCTTTGATGCCGCTAAGTGATCCACCAAAGACCGAGAAAGGGCGCCAAAATCAACGTCGGTGCCCTGGGCAAACCGGGTTGCTGCGAGTGGCTCCCCTTTGGAGCGACCGTCAACGAGCAAAGGTGCCCAGGCGGCGATTTCCATCGGGTCTTCGCTGTATTCGAGGCCCAGGAAGAGGGGATGGTCCTTCAGTGCATCAAAGCGAGCGCGGAGATAGTCCACATTGTCCTGGCCCCACACAAAACTCATGTGCGGTGAAAGGGTCACGAAAGAAGAAGGCTCGGGAACAATCTTCTCGTTGATCAGCCACGTCCAAAACTGCCGGGAAACTTGGAACTGTTCGTTAACGGACACCGCACCCTCGATCGCGATGGAACCATCGGGCCTCTGGGGGGTGTAGTTGAGTTCACACAGAGCCGAGTGCCCTGTTCCGGCGTTATTCCACGCGTTCGAGCTCTCTTCCCCAATGCCTGACAATTTTTCCACCAGAGCGATACGCCAGCTGGGTTCCAGCTCGTGCAGCAAGGTGCCGAGAGTAGCGCTCATGATGCCGCCACCGACGAGTACTACATCAAATCTCTCCATCACCCACCAATTCTACGCCGGGTGCCCCGCCTAGACTGTGCCAGTGCAAGAGAACACCCCTCCCCCCTGGTTGCCCCTAGTAATCATTGGGCTTATCGGAGGTTTCTTCGCCGGGACATTCGGGGTGGGTGGCGGATTAGTCATGGTTCCCCTGCTGCTCTGGTGGACCACCTTTGATCAACGAAGCGCTAATGCCACGTCGTTGTTGGCTATCACCCCGGCATCCCTGATCGGGGCAATCTCCTTCAGCATCGGGGGTGTTTTTGAATGGTTCCCCGCTATTTTTGTCGCTCTGGGAAGTGTTCTGGGAGCCCAACTGGGCGCGCGCATTCTTTCTCGTATTCCGCTCGTCCCCCTGAAATGGGCGTTCATCACCTTCATCGTCCTCTCCTCGGTTGGGCTCTTCCTCGAGGTTCCCACCCGAGGCGGCTCCCTCGAAGTCACCGCCGCAACTGCTCCGGTGCTGTTGGGTTTGGGCCTGTTCATGGGTGTGGGAGCGGGGTTATTGGGTATCGGCGGTGGCGTCATTGCGACGCCCGCCATCATGCTTTTTCTCGGCGGGAGTGATGTGGCCGCTAAGAGCATCTCCCTCCTCGCCATGGCGCCTGGAGCACTCAGTGGAAGTATCCTGCACATCCGACACAAGAATGCAGTAATGCGAGACGGGCTGTGGGTGGCGCTGGGTGCCGTCTGCGCAGCCCCGCTGGGTGCTTACTCAGCGTTTGCTTTATCCCCCAGGCTCGCAGCAATCCTGTTTGGACTCCTCACCGCTTCTGTTGCCGTGAGTTTGATTATCCGCGCCATCCGCGAAGGCAAAAACTAGAGGTTCGCCGCCACGATTTCTGCGATCTGGACGGCATTCAGGGCGGCCCCTTTTCGAAGGTTGTCGTTGCTGATAAACATCGCAAGCCCCCGATTCTCCGTAACCCCTTCGTCTTGACGCAGCCGTCCCACAAAACTGGGGTCACTACCCGCAGCTTTCAACGGCGTGGGAACGTCAACAAGTTCAACGCCGGGCGCCTGGGCCAATATCTCTCTCGCGGAAGCGACCGGTAAAGGGTTCGCAAACTCAGCGTTGATTTGCAAGGAGTGCCCCGTGAACACCGGAACCCTGACACACGTGCCACTCACTAATAGCTCGGGCACACCAAGAATCTTGCGGCTTTCATTACGAAGCTTTTGTTCTTCATCGGTCTCGTTGAACCCATCCTCAACAATGCTTCCCGCGATGGGAATCACGTTAAAGGCAATCTGGTCGGGAAACACCGAAGGCTCTGGCGTGGTCAGGGCGGAACCGTCATGAACAAGCGCCAGCAGGTCCTGCCCTGCGGCGGCGACAACCTGTGAGGCAAGTTCCTCGCCACCTTTCAACCCGGCACCTGACACCGCTTGATAGGTGGAGATGATGAGTCGCTTCAGCCCAGCGGCATCATGAAGGACCTTCAGCGGCGCCATCGCCGCCATGGTGGTGCAATTCGGATTCGCGATGATGCCTTTAGCAGGCGAGAGCGCTTCCTCAGGGTTAACCTCTGCCACCACCAAAGGAACCGCTGGGTCCATTCTCCAGGCACTGGAATTATCAATAACGGTGACCCCAGCCGCTGTGAAACGCGGCGCCTGGTCTTTCGATAATGTCCCGCCCGCGCTGAAGATTGCGATATCGAGTCCTGCAGGATCGGCAAGCGCCACATCTTCGACCACCACGGGCGCGCCCCTGAACACTAACTCCTGGCCAGCGCTTCGCGAAGACGCAAAAAACCTCACACTATCGAGGGGAAAATCGCGGCGTTCCAGCAGTTCGCGGACCACCTGCCCCACCTGACCGGTTGCCCCCACAACTCCCAGTGTGACCACTAGCGACCCGTTCCCGCATAGACGGTGGCATCCACATCACCGTCGAGACCGAAGGCGTGGTGAACGGCGCGAACAGCATCGGCAAGAATGTCTGCCCGCATGATCACAGAAATCCGTATCTCGCTGGTGGAAATCATTTCAATGTTGATCCCAGCCCCCGACAGCGCCGTGAACAACTGGGCAGAAACCCCCGCGTTGGTGCGCATTCCCGCCCCCACCACGGAGAGGCGCCCGATTCCATCGTCAAAAATCAAATCACCAAATCCAGATTCCTTCTGCGCCGCCCCCAACGCTTGCATGGCTCGTTGGCCATCCTCTCTGGGCAGCGTGAAGGAAATATCGGTCCGTCCCGTTTCGTGCAAAGACACATTTTGCACAATCATGTCGATGTTGGCTCCAGCGCCGGCGACGATGGTGAAGATCTCCGCTGCCTTACCCGGAATATCGGGAACCCCCACAACCGTAATTTTTGCTTCACTGGTGTCACCAGCAACGCCTGAAATGATGGGCTCTTCCACGTTGTCTCCCTCGGGTTGATGCGAGATGAATGTTCCCAATTCTTCCGTAAAAGAGGATCGAACATGCAGCGTCACTCCGTGACGCCTCGCAAATTCCACCGCTCTGACGTTGATTACTTTTGCTCCCGCAGCCGCTAGTTCCAACATTTCCTCAAACGTGGCAAATTCGAGCTTTTGCGCGCGAGGAACAACCCGGGGGTCAGCGGTGAAGACACCATCAACGTCAGTATAAATTTCACACACCTCAGCTCCAAGTGCAGCGGAGAGCGCGACGGCTGTGGTGTCGGAACCGCCACGACCCAGCGTGGTGATATCCCGGGAATCATGATTAAACCCTTGAAAACCAGCAACAATGGCGATCGCACCCTCATCAAGTGCTGCCCGCACCCTGGTCGGAGTCACATCCACAATCCTGGCGCGCCCGTGCTGGGCATCGGTCATCATCCCCGCTTGGCTTCCGGTGAAGGAGCGGGCGTCAAAATCTAGATCACGGATGGCCATCGCCAACAGGGACATCGCCATCCGCTCACCCGTAGTGAGCAGCATGTCCATTTCCCGGGAATCTGGCTGCCCGCTGACCTGGTGGGCCAACTCGAGAAGATCATCTGTGGTGTCCCCCATCGCAGACACCGTGACCACGACGTCGTTGCCGGCGGCTTTCGTTTTCACGATGCGCGCGGCGACACGTTTTATGCTTGCAGCATCAGCGACGGACGAACCGCCAAACTTCTGCACTATCAAACTCACCGTGATACTCCAGCCCCAGGACATGACCGCAGAAGCGGCCAAGGGCTCCAATTCTACCGGGGGAAAAACTGAAGGCGGAAATACTCAGGAAATACTGCGTCGACCTTCAAACGCACGCCCCAGGGTGACCTCGTCTGCATATTCCAGATCTCCGCCGACTGGCAGGCCGCTGGCCAGTCGGCTGACGGTGAGACCAGGCTGGTGGAGAAGCCTGCTCAAATAGGTCGCCGTGGCCTCGCCCTCTAGATTCGGATCCGTAGCGATGATGACCTCCGAAACCTCGGTGGAAGCCAAACGGGACATCAATTCTTTGATGCGCAAATCATCGGGGCCGATTCCGTCAATGGGGCTGATCGCCCCACCAAGGACGTGATACAAACCCCGAAACTCCCGTGTTCTCTCGATGGCCAAGACATCTTTTGCTTCTTCCACCACGCAAATCATGGCGCCATTGCGCCTGGGGTCACTGCAAAAACCACAGGTGTCGCTCTCGGAAATCATTCCGCAGGTCTGACAAAACCGGACTTTCTCTCGGACTGTTTTCAACAGCTCCGAGAGGGTCGCGGGGTCATAATTTTCGTTTTGGACGATAAAGAAAGCAATCCGCTGTGCGGATTTAGGCCCCACCCCTGGAAGACGTCCAAATTCGTCGATCAGGTCCTGGACAATTCCTTCATACATCGCTAGTTCTCGTCATCTACGCGGTTCTCAGAAATTAATTCCCCACCCAAAACTTCTCGAATCACTGCTTCGCCCACCTGTGATAGCTCGCCAGCAACGGGCCCCACGAGAGTTTCTGGCTCGACAACCAGCTCCGATTCTTCAACAGACTTCTCTTCCTCGACTTTCGGGGGGAGAACGGTTGGCCAAGAACCGGTGGCCTCGGGCGCTTTAGAGGCCTCTTTAGCTGCAGGAGGGGTTGGAGCAGTGGCCGGTAATTCTTGGACTTTAAACCGAACCCGGTGGCCTGTGGTGGTGAGGATTGCCTCGCGAACAAGCTCCGCGTTGGCAGCAAGCCCCGGGCCTTGTGGCTTCTTCAGCAACTCAGCGCTGGTGAGTGAAGGGAACCCGATGGTGACGACATCTCCCTCAAGCCCCATCACTTCTGTTCCGACCAACGCTGACCAGACTCCACGCTTTTTCTCACCGATTGCTTCAAGAATTTCTGGCCACGCAGCGATCATCGCAGGCTCGGTCAAAGGCTGTGCAGGTGGGGCATCAACCGCAACTTCTGGGAGGGGAGCGAGTGCTGGAGGACTTGGTTGCTGCACTGGCTTTGCGGGCTCAGCAACCACAGGGCGCGAAGGCGCCACGGGCGCAGTCACTGCGCCCTGACCTCTGGAGACCAACAGTCGAGCCATCAACAATTCCAGATGCAAGGTGGGGGAGGTGGCGCCAGTCATGGAAGAAAGGGCTTCTGCCATCACATCGGCCATCACAGATAGGGTCGGGGTTCCCATCCCCTGGGCAAGGCTTCGCATGCCCTCTAGGGTTGCGGCACTGGTGCCGGGCAGTAGTTCTCCCGCCTCCTGTCCTGCCTGGTCCACGATGATGAGATCGCGGACATATTCCAGCAAGTCTTCGCCAAAGCGTCTGGGATCTTGACCGGTGTGAATGACCTTGTGAAGGGCGTGGAAGGTGTCAGAACCCACTCCAGAGGCCAAAGCGGTCATTACTTCAGCCAGCAACTCCCCGTGGGTGTAACCCAGTAGCCCAATGGCGTGGTCATAAGTGACCGTGGGATCTGGGGAACCAGCAATCAGCTGGTCCAACACCGACAAGGTGTCTCTCACCGATCCACCCCCTGCCCTCACAACCAGGGGAAGAACGCCCTCTTCAACGCTGACGCCCTCCGAGGAACACACCTGTTCGATGTAGGTCAAGAGCTCGGATGGTGGTACCAAACGGAAAGGGTAGTGGTGGGTCCTCGAGCGGATGGTGCCGATGACTTTTTCTGGTTCTGTTGTGGCAAAGATAAATTTCACATGCTCCGGTGGCTCTTCCACAATCTTTAGCAGCGCGTTGAAACCCTGCTGGGTCACCATGTGGGCCTCATCGAGAATGAAGATTTTGTAGCGATCACGAGCGGGAGCAAACACGGCGCGTTCGCGAAGATCCCTGGCATCATCAACGCCGTTGTGGCTCGCGGCATCGATTTCCACGACGTCTAGGGAACCGCCGCCCTCCCGAGAAAGTTCTGCGCAACTGGGGCAAACGCCGCAGGGAGTATTCGTTGGACCCTCCGCACAGTTCAGGCACCTGGCAAGAATCCGCGCCGAGGATGTTTTCCCACAGCCCCTGGGGCCACTAAACAAATAGGCGTGATTGACCCTGTCGCCAGAGAGCGCATGACGAAGGGGATCCGTGACATGTGCTTGTCCGATGAGCTCAGCAAAAGTCTCCGGACGGTATCGACGATACAAAGCGGTGACCACTCTGGGAGTCTACCGGGGGGAGCTGGCAGGGCCACAAAGAAAAGACTCCTCGCGCACCCACCAGAGCCCAGTTACCCTTGCTACGTTTCCGTTCTGGGGGAGTTAGCCAAGTTAGTGCCGCGCGAGGAGCGCTTTAACAATACCAACTCTCTGAGAAGACTTGGCTATCTTTTGCTGGCGGGCCAAAACAGCTTTGGCGCCCTATTTTCCGAAACATTGGGGGACAATGCCAGCCAAATTTTTGCGCATCTTTCTTTCATCCGATTTTTCCCGAGCGATCTACTATTTTAAAGTCTCTCCCTGGGAATCTCGACACTGTATGTTCTCTCAAAAAATTGCTCACCTTGATAACGCCGGGGGAGCTTCCGACAATATCGACGCGAGGTCTGCGAATCTGCAGATTGATTTCATAAGGGGCGTTACGGATAACTTGGGCGTGTTCAGAGACATTTGAATATCCCGACACTAACCCAGCACACTGCGAAAGGAGCCACGCATCACGAATTACTTGAAACCCGAGAAGAAAAGTCCATTGCATCACGGAGGACGGGCGATGCGCTATTTTGCCGTTACCTCTGGCCCGAAAAGAGTCAGTGGTCATAATCTTTTGGCCGTACCGTTTTTCGAAGAGCTTGAGTTGAATTGCGTCCTCAGTGGCCAGAAAGATTCTGTCAAAAGTCCCCACGTCCATTGCGCGATCCACCATCATGAACAGCTGAAAATGCGTTGGTGGTGAGAGGTGTGACTTTGCAAACTTCATGTCGGTTCCTCTGGCGTGAACACCTAAAATCTTTCCCTCCTGGGCCAATAAGTCCTCCCAAAAACTAACGATCTGCTGCGCCTTCTCTGAGAGGAAGATATTTTGGTGAAAGATCTCCCTATATAGCTGCTTTTGGGAGTACTCATGGACTGGAAAGGCAGTTGGCCTTTCTTCAAAAAGGAGGTAATCTCCTCGAGAAATTGCTTCCTCGGCGCTTACTGCAGAGATTTGACGGAAATATTCGGTCCAAATATTTCGAGGAGAGTTACCTTTCCAAGAGTTCACTCGACTTACCGACAAAAAATCCACTACAGGGTCAAAGCCTTGTTCTTGACACCAAGCTATAAAACCCACGACGTTCCAGACGCTCGAAAAAAGAGCACCTTCTTGTCTAAACAAAGCGGTTCTAGAGAGCATCCAAAAGCCTCACTGCATCTTTCACGTTTCAAAATGTCCCTGACTAAAAAAATTGTAGACAGGGTGGGACAAGAATATTTATCCTTCTATCGTACCGACACAAACTCTCGGGAGAGACACTGGGTGAGCCGCCCTGGGTTTGGACTGCCACGGTGTTTTTGTCCAGTGGCGGTGAAGTTGCGTCTCACAAGACCATCAGCAACAGCGGGGCCGGGGGTTTTCTGCCCGCCCCGATGGCGTTTTAGCGTCACCGAGGCCAGGTTTAACGCCGATGTCATCGACCATGCAGTCCTGCGCGACATAAGGCACTCCCTGACCTCGCATCAGATTGGCTGGGCTCAGACTTGTTTCGTGCCCGCATATCAAGCACCCGGACTTCCATGACCTGAGGATACTGCCCGAGAATGGCTTTAGTGGTCGAAGTTTCTTCTCAACCCAGAGAGCCTCAGCCAACTCGAGGTTTTGCTGTTTGACACATTCTCGACAGGACGACATCTGGTGACCTCTTGATATCCCCAACTTCACCAATATGCATGGATTCTCAGGGCTAAGTAACCTGAATCGCCCGAACTGTCTTGGGCGGTGGCCCCGAGCACAGGGTTGTCCTCACTCCGACGCCTGACTCGCCCTGCAAATTCAAGACCGAGCTTCGCGAAAATTCATAAAGGGATAATTGAATGCAGCAAAGTCTTCCCTGTAGATGTCTTCAATGAACCGAGTCTCAGCAGCTGACATTTTTCCGGCAGATGACTCTGGGCTCTGATTCAGGTGCGAAAAAGCAGCCCCGTGATCGAAGGGTAACTTCCGAGCTCCTGTGGCCAAATCTTCGAGAGGAATCTCGTCTATCAATTCCTTCCTCCACTCTCCAAAGTAGCTGCTTTGGGGCGCCGCAAACTGCAGAGAGACATTTCTAGAAAAGCTGTCCGGTTGAACCGGTCTAGCCTGCAAAGCCTTCAGGAGGTGTTCAGGCGAAATTCTCTTCGGAATAAAGCGATGTCTTTTCATGTAGTGAAAAAGGGACCCAAACCTCGCATAAGGATCCCTTGTTGTGGTGAAAACTTTGAGATTGTCGGGACTGAGTCTTGCTCCAAATACAGCGGTGAAGAAATCTAACGTCAAGTGCACAAGGGTAATGGCTTCTGGAAGTCGACCTGTCCTGCGTGTAAATTCGACCAAGTCAGGTAGGCGTTTGAGATGCAGATACCTCTCACCAAAATGCGAAGCAAGCGCGTTTGCTGCCGAAGTGCCCCCGCACTTTGGAATATGCAGAAATACCGTCGGCCTCCAATCGTCCTGCAGGAAATCCGCACATTCTTCGGCTTCCCTGGCCCATCCGCGCAAATCGTGGGCATATCGTTGACTCTTCACAAGTAAATTTGGAAGCTGAAGAGCGATTTCGTTCCTGGCCGATTCTCTCGACCTTGAAACTATGTGCCTGATCATTGCCCTCGTCGTCGCCACGAGCCGACCCTCACTTCCTTCACTAACGAAGCCACCCCTTGCCCGTCATATTGTAACCCGCCCGCGGTGTCATCCGCGATTTTTGCTGCGTCCTGGCTCCTCACGTCTTAGCCATACGCATTGCTCGTCTCTGGTCCGTGGGGTGGTCCTCGGGTGAACATACATCGAAGGGCGCACAAAACTGGGGGACATGTCAATGTCAGTGAACCCACCCAACATTAAGAGATGACTCCCATCAATAATGGAATTGCGCGATACCCTCCTCCAATCAGCTCTGTTGAAAAATGAGGAGAACATATGCAACCAAAATGCGAATGTCACCCGCGATGCTGATGTGGTGGGCTCGGCACTAATTGCGGCTGCAAATGGGACCCCCAAAATCAGCCAATTGTGCACTGGCAGACAAACCCTACGGATTAGTTGCTAGCGATGGGTGTGAATCTGGAACCTACGCGAAACGACCTGGACTCTCAGTTTCCAGACATCGCGGCTGACTTTGACCTGGAACTTAAGGCTCCGCACACTCGTTGATTGCTAATGTGCCACTAAGGCAGGAGTAATTGCTGGAAATGCCCGAGAGAACATACCTGCAACATGAGGATCGCAGACCGCACCTCCTCGAAGCAGAACTGTCCCGTCTGCGCGAAAAAGAGAGTTGTCCCCGGCTTCAACGACCTCGAGTCCAACATGCCTGACATCGCTGCTCAATGCGACGTTGAAGCAAACGACGGCCTCACGCCATCTGAGGTCTATTTTCGCTCGACCAAAAAAGTGTTCCGGCGCTGCGACGAAGGACATCTATTTGACGCTGCAATTCGCAGCAGAACAGAAAGAGGGACTGGATACCGGGTAAGCGCAAAACAAGTTGTCGAAGCGGGAATAAATGACCTCGCCACCACACATCATGAACTTGCTGATGAGTGGGGACACGAGGCAAACGCGCCCCTCACGCCCACGGAAATTGTGTCAGGAAGTGAAAAAAGTCTCTTGCAGATGCACAAAAGAGCGTGCTTACCGTTCAATCTTTTACGAGAGGCTGAAAGGGTCCGGGTGCACTGTCTGCTCGAGGCAGATTGTCCAGGTTGGATTCCACGACCGTCGTAACTCTAGACCAAACATCGAGAAAGAGTGAGACTGCCGACGATCTTTGAAGAGTAGGCCATCCGAGTCAGATTGGATGGATGATTGCCGTGAATGATTGGGCTGAAATTCGTCGCCTGCATGTTGCTGCATGCCTAAGTCAAAGCGCGATAGCGAAACGTTTGTCGGTGTCTCGAACAACGGTCGCGCGGGCGTTGGCTTCACCGGTCCCGGAGATGTATTCGAGACCGCCGAGAGCGTCAAAGTTTGATGACGTCGAGTAGGGGGGGTCGAGCTGTTGCGGGAGTTTCCGGATATGCGAGCAACGGTGTTGGCGGAGCGTCTGGGCACGGAGGGGTCCCAGTAGTGGTTTCGGAAACGTTTCGCGGGCTTTCGCCCAGAGATGTGCCCGGTGGACCCTGCTGACCGGTCGGTGTATTCCCCTGGCGATCAAATGCAGTGTGATTTATGGTTCCCACCATCAAAAATCCCTTTAGGGTATGCCCAAGGGCTACTCATTCCAAAGGACCGTCTTGTCCGGCACGTACCTGAGTTCCGGCTGCCCCAAATCTGTAAAGTATGGCTATGGCGCAACCCGACCAGGAATTCTTTACTTCGTCAAGAACGAGAAATTGCGGGCCGAGGATTGGAATCACAAACCAAGAAACTTGTTTTCACAAGGAAAAAATGAAGAGTTACGGGCCAGATTGGAAAGTAGTCGAGGTATTTACTGCAGAGAACGGTTACAGATTTAGACAAGCCGAATTAGATGTCCTCGACTGGATTAACAACACGTTCGGCCAGGGCACTGCTGAAATCGGAAATACATTTCGCGGCGCCCTCCGGTAAACCGTTTGCGGCAGCCGGGGCTCAGCGGTGTTGGGTCTTCGAGACCCCATGTGCCAACAAGTTTCGGTAAAATTTGTAGGCCTTTCGAGGAATTAGATTTTTCCAGCGCCATAGTACTTCGAAACGTACCTGAAGCAGGACTATCCTCAGGACCGTCCGCATATTCAGGGTTGAAGACCTCCAGCCCCTGCCAAGGAAAATTGGTGGCCTACTGGGAACATTAGCAATTATGTCCAGAGGGTGAGGAAGTTCTGGAGCAAGCGGTGTTGAGCATGTCAGGGCCTGTTCGAGGCTATCCGACCTGACCATTGTTATTTCCAGAGTCCGCGGGATCCGCATCCCGCTGCCAAAAAGGCTCTCTGATTTCACACAGCAATTGTTTGGGTGTGCGTGAATTACGGTGTAATTCTCCCTCAGAACACGAAAAACCTCCTCCGCTTTTGAAGCAAACAAAGTGGGGCTAGAGAAAATATCATTAAGCTTGTGGAGCTCGATGACGATGACTCGGAACCTCCTCAAAACCTCGACTGGCAAGCGCGGAAGAATACCCCATTCTGCCCCTTCGATATCAATCTGCAAGAGAAAATCCCCGCTAGTGTTTGGCTCCGTTAAGTTAATCCAGTCCTTCATGCTGAGCGACACCTCGTTGGTGTCGGGTGCAAGCCATTTTTTCTGAAAGCTTTGGGCCCCATCGACGAGAGGGGTCAGAAATAGCTCTGGACTGCTACTCCGGTCCATCATGTGCGACCGAATGCCACTGTTACTTAAAAGCTCATCCTCGAATGACTTCGAGTTTCTCACCCCTGGAGAGAAACAGGCGACAATTCCTTCTAGGTTGTCAGGGACGAGGTAGGCCCCATCCTTCTTCCCACCTACGCGCACGAAAGGCCACGGGGAAGGTTTGGGTTGAAGAAATTCCAGTGCTTCGCGAATAGGTACCGGACACTGCGACATGTTTAATGCGCCGAAAGATTTCACAAACATTGATTGAGCTCCTCACTCGTCCCCTGCGCCGAAAGCAAGCGGCTCCCTTACTTTAGACCAAGACACATTAACTCAGCCCCTGTCTTGACAACTGATTCGGAACTTATGCCTGTTCCGCTTGGCACGTGAGAGAGGCTTCATTAATTTCCCCTCCCCGGACAGGGACTTGGGCCTTCCAGAGCGAATGTTCTCCGACCACGGTTTTTGGGTAATTGGAAAGTCGGAAGGGGAAAAAGTGGGAACTTTTCCTCGAAAGGAGAGGGCTATTTGGTAGGGCTGACAGGATAATCCGGAGGAATCTGAACATAACAAGTGATTCAATCGCGGCACTTGGCTGACCGTTAATTGAAACCACGGGTTAGGACCCTGCGTCCCCAGTACGGGACTGATTCACGGTCATCCTTCGGAGGGGGACGGAGGGGTAGTCGCGGCGAGACAAGGTTTGCGATTTTTTGTCGGGTTTCGAGTGCGTAACCCTCGAGGTGTTCGTGGATTGCGACACGAGGAACTGATACGCCGGGTCGATCAAGCCCAAGAAGCCCTCGGAGTCACTTCCGCCACCAGAGGGGAGGAGCAGATGTCAGCTGAACCCCGTGAGGAAGGGGAAGAATTGGCAAGTCGGGGTGAACCTGGTTTTCGGAATAGCATTTTGTGAGGAAAGGATTACGCCGAATCTGTCGGGGGTGACTGCCGTCCTGTAAAGACGGCAGATGCCACTTCTCAGTATTTAGTGCGAACGGCTAAGCGATTTTTCCCAGAGGCTGTGGGCAAAAAGTAGCTAATTGGTCAACTTGAACGAAAAACGCGACATTTGTTGTAACGGAAGGTTTTTAACGTGGGCAGGGTTGATTGACCTTGAATCAGTTGTTGCAGTCCATATTTATGTTTACACGAGAGGTACGCATCACACACGATGAAAGGAGTAGGGTAACTGCCCGGCTGGCAAAGAAGCTGTATTTCAAAATCCGAGCTGCTGGCCAGAGTCGGCTTGTCTTAGCCTCCTCCTGGGTGTGTAGGTCCCCTAGGCTAGCCTCGAAGTCATCGGGTAGATTCTTTCTCATAAATGACCGAGTAATGCCGCCTTCCCGCCGGCCAGTGGCCTGAAATCATTTCGTTCCTGGGAGACTTTGGGAAGTGGCGAGGCGGCTGGAGGTGACAGATTAACTTCGGCCAGGATTCTGCTTTAGGACCTTGGCGACACGCCGTAACCACAACATATGGGGTAATGACAGGACTGTAATTACCGGTATATAGTGGTGGTACGGTAACAACACGACTCACCTAAGGAAGCCCTCATGAACGAAGACACCGTTGGAGGATACGCAGTGCCTGTGGATCCCATGGATCTGCTTCAGTGTGACAGCTGCCAGTAGCCCAATAAACTTGTAAGAACCCCTGACCACCAGTGACGGTGGGCGGGGGTTTTTCATTGCACACGTAGCGAGGAGGTGCCATGCGACTGGGAACTCTTCGTCGTCCGGGTCTAGCGTCAGAGGCTGAAGTTTTGGATCGCGTGCATCGCGTTCTGGGGCCAGTCGAGATCCTTGACGATGCCTCGGTGAGGCCACAGGTATGCCGAATCCTGAAGGTAGAGACTCGCTCTGGCGAGCAAAGTTTCGTCAAATGGTATGCCAACGCTTCGGATTACCAGAGAGAGCGTGATGCCCTCACCCTCTACACCCCGGCGTTGGGGACCGATGCGCCTCGTTTGATCGCAGAAGATGAAGCCCTCCAGATGGTGCTGATTAGCCAAGTGCCGGGTGAAAGTGCACTATCGAGCGATTCCCAATGGGACCCACTCATTCACTATCGCGCGGGGGTCTTGATTCGACGCCTCCATGAGGCGGCTCCTCCTGTGGTTTCTGATCAGTTCGTCCGTCAGGCTACTCAACGTTTCGAGCAGGCAGCCAGCCGGCTTGAAGGAAAAGTGGATTCCAGCCTGCTGGCTGAAGCCAGGCTTAAGGTCGCAGGGGCTATGGATGTCCCCCAGGTGTCTTTGGTTCCTACTCACCAAGAAAACCATCCGCGCCACTGGGTCATCGATCCGGGTGGTCACGTTCGCCTGATCGATTTTGGTATGTGTGAGTACGACCCGTGGATTGTCGATGTCTTCCCCTTGGAGCAGGACTACTGGCGGGTGGACCCCCAACTCCACATTGCATTTCTCGAAGGGTATGACCGCGAGATTACCGCCAATGACCTCGCGCTCTTGCGGGCTCATCATGCTGTGACTGCGCTTCAGGGTTTAGTTTCAGCATCCATGCCAGGCGCCACGAAAGCACACAAGTTACGAGCGCGGGACATGTTCGATCGACTTATTGGCCACACCCTGTTTTAGCTACCGTCCTAGAATGTTTTTATGCCTGTTAATCCCAACCTTGTTGATGTGGTCTTTGACCCGGTAGCCAGTTATCACGTGGGACGTGAGAAGATTCGCGAGTTTGCTGCAGCGACAGTGGTGACCGACCTGCAACATACGGACGTGGACGTGGCGAAGGCTCGAGGTTATTCCGATATTGTCGCCCCACCCACTTTCCCCATCGTTATTCAAGAAAAAACCCTCGCACAGCTCTTGGCATATCCAGGCTCGGGTATTGATTTCAGCAAGGTGGTCCACGGTGATCAACAGTTTGAATATTCCAGGCCGATCGTCGCTGGCGATGAGCTCATCGCCACCTTGAGCGTGACAAAAGTGCAATCGCTTGGCGGTCACTCCATGGTGACGTCGGAATCGGTCATGACCACCCTGTCGGGCGAGCACGTGGTGACCGCCTCGTCCACTCTGGTTGTCCGGGGTGACGCGTGAGCGCTCTCTGGGAAGGCATCGCCGTCGGCGATGAGGTGGTGAGCGAAACCTTCTCTCTCACGAGAGAGCACCTCGTGCGCTATGCCGGTGCTTCGGGGGACTTCAACCCCATTCACTATCGTGATGATGTTGCAAAACGAGTGGGTCTTGATGGTGTGCTTGCCCACGGCATGCTGACCATGGGGATTGCTATTTCTCCGGTATTGACGTGGTTGGGCGACTCAGGGTCGATTCATCGTTATCAAGTGCGATTTACTAAGCCGGTTTATGTCCCAGCGGTAGGATCTGCTCAGCTCACCTGTAGCGCTCGTGTGACAACGCTTCCGGGACATGATTCCCCCGATCTCACGCTGTCCCTCACGGTGACAGCGGAGAGCGGGCAGACCGTGTTAGGCAAAGCAATTGTGGTTGTGACGCCACGGTGACGACCTTTTCCACGCTGACCACCATGAAGGTGGGAGGCTCGCCTGCGGGGTATTACGAATTCACGACGACGCGGGCGCTGATTTCCGGGGCAAAGAAAATCTGGGCCGAAACCGATCAGTGGATGGCGTTGGGTTCGGGGTCAAACCTGGTGGTCTGTGATGAGGGAATCGACGACACCGTATTGCATATCAAGACGCGGGGAGTAACGGTCAAGAAGGCCACCGGGCAGAAGGTCCAAATTCACGCTGAAGCGGGCGAGGACTGGGATGGCTTTGTCGCTCACACCGTGGCCCAGGGGGTCCGCGGGCTGGAAACCCTCAGTGGTATCCCTGGGACCGTGGGGGCGTCGGTCATTCAAAACATTGGCGCCTATGGCGCCGAGGTGTCCGACACGATCGTGTCGATAGATTTTTTGGAATATCCCACTGGGTCCCGTCGCACCGTCGCAGCGGCGGAGCTTGATCTGGGGCTGCGAACCAGCGTGCTGAAGACGGGTGCGCTTCAGGGACTCGTATTGGGGGTCACATTCTCGCTAGAACCCGCGGAGGAGGGAATGAGTATTCCCCTGCACTACGAACAGCTTCACACGGCGGTGGGTGTGCAAGAAGGGGAGAGAGCACCTCTTGCCCTCGTGCGCGAGGCAGTGCTGGCGCTTCGCGGATCCAAAGGAATGCTCTTATCGGATGCCGACCCAGATTCGGTAAGTTCAGGATCGTTTTTTCTCAATCCCATCGTGTCCGAACGAGTGGCATGGGGATTGCCCCAAGGTGCACCGAGATGGCTTGTCGACCCGGAACCAGAAGACGTAGTAATTCCTCTCGGTGAGGACACTGCCTTGCCCCCTTCTGCTGTGGTGGGGGGTGATGTCGCGGTGAAGGTTTCGGCAGCGTGGCTGATTGAGTATTCGGGGATTCCCAAAGGGTTTTCGCTCCCCGGTTCGCGGGCAGCTATCTCTTCCAAACACTCTTTAGCAATTACCAACCGCGGCGGTGCGACTGCCGCTGAAGTGGCTGAATTGGCTCGCTATGTCATCACGACAGTGGGTAATGCGTGTGGAATCTATCTGGTTCCCGAACCAACACTGGTGGGTCTCGAGCTTTAGGAAGCGAAAAAAGCCTGCAGTCTGGCGATACCTTCGGCAAGGTCATCATCACCGAGGGCGTAGCTAAAGCGAAGATATCCGCTGGGGCCGAAAGCCTCCCCCGGTACCGCGGCGACTTCGCACTCATCGAGAATGATGTCTGCTAGTTCGAGGCTTGTGGTAGCCGCACGACCAGCCCAGGTCTTCCCCAGCAGTCCTCGGACATCGGGGTAGACATAAAAAGCGCCCTGGGGGGTGGGGCAGAAAACGCCGTCGATCGCATTGAGGCCCTCGACAATGGAGTGTCGACGCGTATCGAAGGCGTTGCGCATCTGGGTAGCAGCGCTTTGATCCCCTTCCAGTGCCGCGAGGGCTGCGAGTTGTGAGATGTTGGAAACATTTGAACTGAGGTGAGACTGCAGGTTTGCGGCAGCCTTAATGGCGTCTGCGGGCCCCACCATCCAGCCCAAACGCCACCCGGTCATCGCATAGGTTTTTGCGACCCCGTTGACGAGGATGCATTTATCCTTCAAGCCCGGGACGGCTTCGGCAATGGAAAGAGCATGATCGACACCCATGTCGTAGACCAGGTTTTGATATATCTCATCGGCAATGACCCAGATGTCATTGTCGAGGGCCCACTGACCGATTGCCCTTGTTTCCTCGGCGTCGAAAACTGCCCCGGTGGGGTTAGAGGGCGACACAAAGAGGAGCACTTTGGTGTGTGGAGTTCGCGCGGCCTCCAACTGTTCGACCGTGACTTTGTAATCCTGGTCGGCTCCGGCAAAAATTTCCACAGGAACACCACCGGCGAGCGAGATGACCTCGGGGTAGGTGGTCCAAAAAGGGGTCGGGACAATAACCTCATCGCCCTCGTTGAGAAGTGCTTGGAAGGCTTGATACACGGCCTGCTTGCCACCGTTGGTGACGACGACCTGGCTGGGATCAATGGCCCAGCCACTATCCCGGGCAGTCTTGTCGGCGATTGCTTGTTTGAGGGGCGCTAGGCCAGCAGCTGGTGTGTAGCGGTGGTTGGCGGGATTCTTAACTGCCTCGAGTGCTGCGTCCACGACGTGGGCGGGGGTCGGAAAGTCCGGCTCTCCCGCAGCGAAGCTAATGACCGGGCGTCCCTGTGCTTTCAGGGCCTTCGCTTTAGCATCGACTTTGAGCGTCGCAGATTCGGCAATGGCAAGAATTTTGTGGGAGAGACCTCTGGCGGAAGCGTTCACACCTTCAGGGTACACAGCCCTCGCTGATTCCTCTCTTCCCTTTGCTAAAGGTCCAGCCCGCGCCTAGACTGGGCGACGGTGGTTGAAACCTGCCATGCTTTGCTATGCCTGGAGATCGCTGTAATGGGGTTGACTGGTAGGGGTGGATGCCAGGTTATGACCTAGGGCGGTGGCTCAATTGGTAGAGCAGCGGTCTCCAAAACCGCAGGTTGCAGGTTCGAGTCCTGTCCGCCCTGCGACTTCATTGCGCCGCAGTGAAGAAGAACCGAAGTGGGAAAGCAAGGAATATCGTGGCGAAAAATGCTGGTGATGACTCCGCAAAGGACGTTGTCGAAAAAGCTCAGCGCGAAGGAAAAGCGGGCCGTGGCCCCTGGGCCAGGCTGGTTCTCTTCCTGCGCCAAGTTCTCGACGAGTTGGGCAAGGTCGTCACTCCCACCAGGAAAGAACTTGTTAATTACACCCTCGTGGTGTTGGTTTTCGTCCTCATCATGATGGCGTTTGTATCCGTTTTGGACCTCTTCTTCGGTTGGGGAGTGTCCTGGGTCTTCGGTGATGGCCGAAGCCTGTTTGGCTAAGAAAAGAAGAGAGAAAAAGTGATGGAAGACAAGGCCCAAGACATCGATCTTGCGACCGCTGCGGAACAGTCCTCTGAGGAAGACGAAGCACAAGAAGGCATGCCTCTTGCCGAGCAAGAGCATTCCGCCGAAGCTGCAGAGTCTGCCGCGGTACACAGTGTTGATGATGAAGCGGTGAACCTCGAGGACACTCTCGAGGCCGTTGAAGGGTCCCCCGACGCCGAAGCGGATGCTGTGGTGGAGGACGCGCTGGACATCGACTCTGCTGCAGAAGCAGATGCTTCAGTTGCGGCCACCAGCGATGAGTCAGATTCTGCTGCCGAAGAGGACGAAGACCCCTACGCAGAATTCCGCACCGAGCTGAGCCGCAAGCCCGGCAAATGGTATGTCGTTCACTCTTACGCGGGCTTTGAGAAGCGCGTGAAGCAGAACATTGAAAACCGCCGGACCTCGCTGGGCATGGAAGAGTATGTCTTCGAAGTTCAAGTTCCCATGGAAGACGTCGTGGAAATCAAGAGCGGTCAGCGAAAACTGGTCACTCGCGTGCGAATCCCCAGCTACGTTCTGGTTCGTTTGGATCTGAACGAGGACAGCTGGTCAGCGGTCCGTCACACCCCAGGGGTCACCGGCTTCGTGGGAAATGCCCACAACCCCACCCCGTTGCGTTTTTCCGAAGCCTTCGACATGTTGAAATCCACTGTCCCCATCGCCGATGTTGCACCGCTCAAGGGTGGAGCTGTCTCGGTGGGCGGCGGAGTTTCCCGGATGCTTCCCGCAGAAGTCGATTTCGAGGTGGGCGAAACCATCACCATCAAGGAAGGATCTTTCGCGGGTCTTCCAGGAACTATTAGCGAAATCAAGCCCGAGAGCGGTAAGCTCACGGTGCTGGTGTCGCTCTTTGAGCGGGAAACACCAGTCGAGCTTGGGTTCGACCAGGTCACCAAGCTCTAACACACACCACCGCTGCTCGGATGTGCCGGGCGTGCGGGAGCGCACAACAGCTGTTGTGCTCGAGAGAAAAGGAAAAGTATGGCTAAGAAAGTTGTGGGCTTAATCAAGCTCCAAATTCAAGCCGGCGCTGCCAACCCTGCACCCCCCGTGGGTCCAGCACTCGGTCAGCACGGTGTCAACATCATGGAATTCTGTAACGCCTACAACCAGGCAACAGAATCCCAGCGCGGAAACGTTGTTCCTGTGGAAATCTCGGTCTATGAAGACCGCTCCTTCACCTTCATTCTGAAGACCCCGCCCGCAGCGGAGCTCATCAAGAAGGCAGCTGGCGTGAAAAAGGGTTCAGGAACTCCTCACACCGACAAAGTTGCGAACATCACGCTCGAACAGGTGCGTCAGATTGCCGAGGCGAAGCAGTCCGATTTGAACGCTAACGACATCGAGGCAGCCTCGAAAATCATCGCCGGTACCGCCCGCTCCATGGGCATTACCGTCGGCTAACACACCTTTTTCTAGCGGGAGAGCGTGCCACGCTCACCTACCGCGACCTCACAGTGGGAGATATCACCATGGCATCAAAATCTAAGGCCTACGCAGCAGCAAAAGCTCTGCTCACCGAGGGCCACTTTTACCAAGCAGGCGACGCTGTCGCCCTGGCAAAGAGAACTACCTCGTCCAAGTTCGACTCCACCGTTGAGGTGGCGTTGAAGCTTGGCGTGGACCAGCGCAAAGCAGACCAGCTCGTTCGTGGAACGGTCAGCCTTCCTCACGGAACCGGCAAGACCGCCCGCGTCCTCGTGTTCGCCACCGGTGCCGCCGCAGAAGCTGCGCTCGCAGCGGGCGCGGACGAAGTGGGTGGCGACGAGCTGATCGAAAAGGTTGCTGGTGGTTACACCAACTTCGACTCCGCCGTTTCCACGCCTGAGCTCATGGGCAAGGTGGGTGGTTTGGGTAAGGTCCTGGGTCCGCGTGGACTGATGCCAAACCCCAAGACTGGAACGGTGACGCCCGATGTGGGCAAAGCAGTTGCTGACATCAAGGGTGGAAAGATCGAGTTTAAGCTCGATAAGCACGCCAACATGCACTTTGTGATCGGGAAGGCGAGCTTCTCCGAAGACCAGCTCTTGGAGAACTTCACTACCGCTTTTGACGAGATTCAGCGTCTCAAGCCCTCCGCATCCAAGGGTCGCTACATCCAGAAAGCTGCCATGTCGACCACGTTTGGTCCCGGCATTCCTTTGGACGTCAGCGCCCTCTAAACCATGGCGAAGGTGAGTATCCGCAGGGCGACCCCCTCGGATGCTCACCTTCTCTCGTTCGTAGCCACACGTACCTTCCCGTTGGCGTGCCCACCGAGCACCACGCAGGAGGACATCGCCGAATTTTGTGCGACCCAGCTTTCCCCAGAAGCCTTTGGCCGCTATCTGGGAAATAATTCTTACCGCGCCTGGTTGGCCATGGCAGGGAATGAGGCGTGTGGCTATTTGCTGTCCCACGATGGCGACCCGGGAGAGGAGGGCACCGCCAAGGCTATTTCGCTCCGCCCCACAACGGAAATCTCAAAGATTTATGTCAGTGCCGATCACCACGGGAGCCCCGTTGCTCAGGACCTGCTGAATTCAGCCCTCCGGGATGCCGCTGGGAGGGGTTTCGCCTCCGCCTGGTTGGGTGTGAACCAGCTCAACGCGCGCGCCAACGCTTTCTATGCCCGCAATGGCTTCGTGGAAGTTGGCACCAGGAGTTTTCTTGTAGGAGACACCTGGGAGGATGATTTCGTTCGAGAAAAGCTGCTGTCCTCCCAATCCACGGGAAACGCATAGGTTTCTCATAGGTTTTCCTAGGAAAGGGGAGGACACTAAGGGTATGAACGAATACCGAAGTGCAGAAACCCAGGCGCAGAAGCTCCACCACGCGGATGGCTCCCCGATGCGTGCGCTCGTCGTTGATGATGAAGAAAGCCTCGCGGATCTCGTGGCGATGTCCTTGCGATACGAAGGCTGGGATGTTGTCACCGCCCACAGCGTGAAAGAAGCACTGGAAGGGGCGAAAAAATTCAACCCCGACATTGCCGTGCTGGACATTATGTTGCCTGATGGCGATGGGTTGTCGCTCATGAAGTCCTTGCGCACGACCCACCACGGCTTGCCCGTGTTATTCCTCACCGCCAAAGACGCTGTCGATGACCGCGTCGCGGGCTTGACCGCGGGTGGTGACGACTACGTCACCAAACCTTTCAGTCTTGAAGAGCTCGTTGCCAGGCTCCGAGGAATTTTACGCCGGGCAGGAAAAGGCCACTCGGATGCCGATGAGGCAGAGCTTCAGGTGGGGGATTTGGTCCTCAACGAGGACTCCTATGAAGTGACGCGGGCGGGAAAAAGTATCGAGCTGACCAGCACAGAATTCGAACTGCTCCGTTACCTGATGAGAAACCCCAAGCGAGTGCTATCCAAAGCCAACATTCTTGACCGCGTGTGGGACTACGACTTTGGCGGAAAAGCCAGCATCGTGGAAATCTATATTTCCTACCTGCGCAAGAAAATTGATGTTCTCGGGCCCCCCTTGATTCATACCGTTCGCGGTGTGGGATACATCATCAAGCCGGCAGAGTAAATGCCCACCGCGTCCATCACGCTTCCTGGTCGGAAGCGCCAAAACCCCAATTCACTTCGGCGACAATTTGTCACCGGTGGTGTGGGATTGGTGGCGCTTGCGAGCATTGTTATTGGTATCGCAAGCTCTGTCGCGGTGGGACGGACACTCATTGAAGGTCTGGACGAAGAGCTCGTCGACACCGCTCGCCGGGTGAGCGTGAGCCTGCAGCAACCCGACACGGTCCCCCTGAATCGACCAGGGTTTGATGTGGGAACAGTGGTTGCCGTGATTAACGGCACGGAAGTATCGGGTGCCTATATTGATTCTGATGGACAGCTCCAAGTCCTGGAAAGCCATCAAGTGGGTGGTTTGCGCTCCATTGACTGGGAGCGGGGCAACCCTGTGTTCGTGAACCTGATGGATGGTCGAGGGGAGTATCGGGCACTTCCCGTCGCCCAAATTGATGGCGCGCAAATTGTGGTGGGTTTGCCGCTTAGCGACATCCGAAGAGCTCTCGCACGACTCAATCTCATCATTATTGTCGTGGTAAGCCTGGTTATCGCTTTAGGGGCAACGATTGGAGCGTGGCTCGTTCGTTTTGCACTCAAGCCGTTAGATCGAATTCGAGAAACAGCGTCGGCGGTCACCAAGCAACCACTGGATAGGGGTGAAGTTCGCCTCGGGCTGAGAGTCCCCCCGAAATACGCCACAGACGATAGCGAAGTGGGGCAAGTGGGAGCCGCATTGAACCTGATGCTTGACCACGTGGATGATGCTTTCAAATCTCGATTCGAGAGCGAAGAAAAAATGCGCCGGTTTGTTGCTGATGCCTCACACGAACTTCGCACCCCTTTGGCTGCGATACGAGGATATGCCGAGCTGACGAAAAAAGCAGGTGGGAAACTTTCCCCTGACTTACAACAAGCACTGGGTCGAATAGAGTCCGAGTCCATTCGCATGACCTCTCTCGTGGAGGACCTTCTCCTACTTGCTCGCTTAGACGAAAGCGGGCAACTGGAAAAAGAACCTGTTGATCTTGCCCAGATTGTTCGCGACGCCCTCTCTGACGCGTATGTAACAAGCCCTGACCACGAGTGGGGGGCCCAGGGTGTGGAAGAGGCTGTGATGGTCGAGGGGGATGCCCAAAGCCTTCATCAGGTGGTCGTGAACCTCCTTGCCAACGCAGATGTTCACACACCGGCAGGAACATCCGTGGAAGCCCGCCTGGTGCAAGATTCCCGGTCCACCAAACTCCACGTTCAAGATTCGGGCCCAGGAATTCCCACAAAGTCACGCAAGGGGCTTTTTCAGCGATTTGCGCGGGGTGACTCCTCTCGCGCCCGCACTTCAGGAAGCACCGGTCTTGGGTTGTCTATCGTAGAAACCATCGTCAAAGCACATGGCGGGAAAGTGTCACTGACCTCAAAGCCTGGCAAGACGATTTTCACGGTCACTTTCCCTTGCTAACTGGTTGCTAAGAAAGCCCGCTAGGGCATATGCTGAAAGTCGCCAAAGACCGCTGGTTTTAGGACACTGCGAAAGCATTGTTCTCGAAGCATCAGGAAGCAATTCCTGGGGGCCCGCGCAGGTGTATGACAGTGAAGATAACTGGATTCAGTTCTCCAAGCTCCGTGCGCCAGCGCCGGAGCTTTTTTCATGCCACGGCCTTTGACATTCATTACGTCATACAAAAGGAGCACCATGGCGAACAAGGAAGCAGCGGTCGCTGAACTAACGGAACATTTTCGTTCGTCATCGGCCATTGTGCTGACTGAGTATCGCGGTCTGAGCGTCACGCAGCTGAAAACGCTGCGTCGGGGTATCCAGGCTGACGCTACCTATGCCGTGGTGAAGAACACGTTGACAAGGATTGCGGCCAAGGAAGCAGGCATCGATGCATTCGATGGCTTACTCGTTGGCCCCTCCGCTCTTGCCTTCATTCACGGTGATGCCGTAACTGTTGCCAAGAGCTTGCGTGACTTTGCCAAGGACAACCCACAACTGGTGATTAAGGGCGGCTATTTCGATGGCAACCCCATTTCCCCAGAAGAAGTTATGCAGCTGGCAAACCTCGAATCCAGAGAGGTCCTGCTCGCGAAGCTCGCAGGTGCCTTCAAGGCTTCGCTGTTTGGTGCCGCATACATGTTCAATGCCCCCCTGGCGGGAGCTGTTCGATCCATCGACGCGCTTCGCCAGAAGCAGGAGTCTGGAAGCTAACGCTTTCAGCCCCACAGACCACAGAAAACTAAAGGAGAAAAAATGGCCAAGCTCTCAGCTGACCAGCTCATTGATGGCTTCAAAGAACTTTCTTTGATTGAACTCACTGATTTCGTCAAGAAGTTCGAAGAAGTATTTGAAGTAACCGCTGCTGCCCCCGTGGCAGCTGCTGCTGCTCCCGCAGCAGGTGGCGGCGACGCTGCCCCTGCAGAAGAGAAGGACTCGTTCGACGTCGTTCTCGAAGCAGCAGGCGACAAGAAGATCCAGGTCATCAAGGAGGTGCGCGCGCTCACCAGCCTCGGTCTCGGTGAAGCAAAAGCACTCGTTGATGGTGCTCCCGGTGTTGTCATCGAGGGTGCTAACAAGGAGACCGCCGAAAAGGCAAAAGCAGTTCTCGAAGAGGCCGGCGGAACCGTCACCCTCAAGTAGTAACTCTTTTCACGTTGCTGTGGCGCTCACCGTGGTGGGCGCCACACTTCATTAACGACTCGGCGGAGCGGTTGATTTTCGCACTTTGAGGTCGACCTGAAGTTCTAGGTGGGCGTCATCGTTTTCGTCCCACCCTCCCCCCAGCTGCGCGAGGGCTTGGGAGACCGCCATGGCGCCCTGGGTTGCAGGGTGCTGATTCATGGTGGTGATTCCAAAGGTTTCCCCGAGAGGGTGTCCATCGATCCCGATGATGGAAAGGTCGTCGGGCACGCGCAGGCCTAACTCTCTCGCCGCCATCAACACCCCCAAGGCGATTTCATCTGACCCGGCTACAACTCCCGTGGGGCGGTCCTGTGGCGATCTCAAGGCCTTCAGAGCGCTGCGGTAGCCGCCCTGGATATCAAAATCATCGGCATAGAAGTCAGTGTCGTGAGACAGATGAGCGGAGGAGAGGGCCTGCCGGAAGCCAATCAGACGGTTGGAGTGCACCTCAAAGTCGAGTTGATTCTCCTGATCCCCACCGATATGGGTAATCCGCTGGTGTCCCAGTTCGATCAGGTGTTCCGTTGCGCGGCGGGCCGTGGCGACGTCATCGATCGAGAACGTGGGAACGTTCGGGATGAGACCACCAATTCCCACAATAGGTTTTCCCAACTGGCGAAGCCGGTGGACTTCGTCATCACTAATAAAGAGGGTGAGAGCGATGACGGCGTCAACACCTTTGCGCACGAGGAAGTAGTCGAAAAGAGTTTTTCGCTGCTCCACATTGTCGGTCAGGCGGTAAAGGGTGAGGTCATAACCTGCACCAATGAGAGCGGATTCGACGCCGTCGATGACCTCGCTATAAAACCAGCGGTTGATAAACGGAGTGACGACAGCAATATTCCTGGAACGTCCTGTGGCAAGGCTCTCGGCGGCACTAGAGGGAACAAAACCCAATTTATCGGCCGCTTGAGCAACCTTTTCTGCTGTTTCTGACGACACAGAGCCCCGACCGGACAAGGCGCGAGAGGCTGTTGACTTGGCTACTCCCGCTGCTTTGGCAACGTCGGAGAGAGTTCTCATACTTAATCTTAAGGTGCAATCGCGGTCTCTGGCGAAGATTCCTGCCACTTTTGGGTTTTATTTCAAGCGCTTTCCGCAGCCGGAGCGGCCTTGCGCCATGCCAAAAGCAGAGACCCTACAACTCGAGAGGCACACGATCAGTTTCATGAGCGATGGATTTTGATTGTCACCATGACGTTGTGAGTGGAGAACCCTAAGGCTCGGCGCACACCTGCGCGATGGTAGCCATCGGTGATCACAAATTTCCCCGAATCCGGAAGGATTTTAACCTCGGAGAATAATTCTTCTGGAGGAGCCTCCAGCAACAACATAGTTTTTTGAATGCGATTTTCCGCTTTCTCGCGAGACCAACCTAGCGATTCTATGTATTGAGACTCAAGATATTTTCGGGCCGCTTGTTCTCCTGCTAGGCAAGCTTCGACTTCTGGGTGATGGCCTGGAAAAACGGAGTCAATGGAACACCGGAATACTGGGGTTATGGCGAGCGACCAGTCAGTTCCCCAGTTCCTGTGGGCAACCAAACGGGGCCTTCTCCTTATGTCGGGATGATATTCATGGACAGCTTTGAACTGTTCGACAAAATGTGCCGAGAACACTACTTTTGGAAGCAATCGAACCTTCAAATGTAAATCCATAAGAAATCTTTGGGACGAGTTCATTATTTCTTTGGCAACCCCTCGGCATTGGGGGTTTTGGGGAACCAATCGTTCATTGAGAGGCCGCCGAGCTCAACGAAAACCGAATTGGCAAGAACTTCGCTCTCATCCATCAGTGGGGCGCTTTGAATCTTGTACCGAGCACCGAACGCTATGTCTGGTCCCACGGAGCATCCTCATCCATTAAAAGTCTCCCAATCAATGATTACATTGCCTCGGCCCTGCGACCAAGCCCACACCAAAGTTCCAGAGCCCAACGCCGCTGTCGCCGCCCCCTCAACGGCCACATCAAGCTTCACACCCAACATCCTGCCTCGAGGGCAAAATCTTAGCATCTCCCCAAGTGGTGTGTATTCTTCGTGCGTCCTCGAAGGCCCAATCTGAGGCAAAACAGCACTCCGCAACGAGTTTTAGAAACGACACCATGCGTACCCCTGGAAACCGGAATTTTTTCAGTTTGCGCTTGTTCCAGGTATGTCCAACCAGCAAATTCTCCGAATTTCTCATCACCTCTTGGTCGGACGAGGCCGCTAGCGCTCACCCAAAAAAGCAGGGGCCAAAGAACAGGTTCACCGATGCGACTGGGCCCTGGGTTTGTTGGAGATTTCATATTTTCGAAACGAGGATGTAATCATGGACAAAAACAACAGGACCGGTCGGAGTACTCGGCTGCTGAGAACCCTAAGGTTGTAACTGGGAACGGGTCGTGAGACAGTACATAGGGCCGACCAACCACCGGTAATACGCCTGCCTGGCCATGTTCAACACCCGACACGTCACCGTGACGGGGATACCGCCTTCGGCTAGCTCGCGGATGAGCGGGTAGATCATTTTGGGGAGCCATCTAGTTTCAGGTTCGCTGGAGACAAATACGCGGCAGCGCGACGGAGCACTTCGTTTTCTTGCTCCAGGCGTCGGTTGCGGCGACGAAGTTGCCGCAAGTCTTCGGCTTGTTCTCTCGTGACCCCGTCCAGACCACCATCTTCGATGTCTGCTTGGCGCAGCCAGTTGGACAACGTTGCCGGGAAACACCAAAATCAGCAGCGTTTTTATTGCGTGGTTCTTTCCTGTCCCGGGTGACTTTTACTACATCGCGGCGGAACTCTTCGGGGAAGGCTCTCATAACAACATCCTTGTAGCCACTGACCTGCCCACTGTTTTCGGTCCAGTTTCTGTGAGAATCGCCGGTTTTTAATGGGTGCAGTGTTCACATGTTGGCTGTCACCAAACCCTGCATCACTCCCTGACCTCGCATCGACTTCAGCGCCCTCTGTCCAGTCATGATCTTGCAATACGGAATCTGGCCGATGAGACACAAGATTGACTAAATAACCCGCTACGCGCCCGCAGGATTGTCTTTTTCTAACCAAAGTTCAGGAGGGGAAACTGTTTTTCTATCGCTCGACCGGACGGCAACCCAGCGGTGATCGCTTCAAACTTTCGACCGCCACAATATTCCTGGGAGAAATCCACCTGTGATTCTGGCGCTAGTAGTTAGAGGTAGATTTTTTCTGGAGAGCCATGCTGGGTTTGCGTGGTGGGGTCCGATATTGAAAAACTGGGTAGACATCGACAGAAGCGTCTAATCAGGCTGGCGAGTCAATTTTGTCATCGTAAATCATGGTTACCGCCTGGATCGCTTCACTCGCTGTCTGGGATGGACCCAGACCGTCCCCGTCAGGGTTCATTGCAAAATCATTTGCCTCCCCGGTTAACACATGGAACCGCGCCAATGGGTGCCGTTCTGATAGATGCATAACAAAGTCAATGTAAATTCCCTTCAGGAACTGGAGCTCTCGATACCTGGCCAAACAATGTTTGTGCCACGACGAGAGATGGCCGTTCGAATTTGATTCCGCGTCAAGTAGCTGCCGAATTAAAAGCTCCTTCGGAGGCGCGATGAGGAGGACTGTTATTTCTTTTGCAGCGTCAGTCAAATCGAGCGTAACGTCCCTCTCGAAGCTAAACGCGTTCCTGCGTTCGATGACCGAAAGCATGTCATAGTTCAGTAGCGCAGTTGCTGTCGCCCGTTCAGGAAAGCAAGCCTTGACTGAATTTGAAGAAAGCTTGGTCGGCGAGACAACGGGTGTCTGATGATCGATACCAAAAGGTGACTTGAGGCTGCCCTCGCGAAGTCGATCACAAACGATTGACTTGCCAGCGGAGGTCACGCCTGCAACTACGAACAGGTGACCAATCTGGAGCCTCTTACACTCCAGAAAAAGTCTGCTCTTGTATTTCGTCTTATGCACTTTGACCTCGTGGAAGAGCGCCATATGTTGGCTCAGGATAATTCTCAACGCTTTTTCAGAGAAGAAGAAAGTCTGATTCTGAGCCCCGGCCACATAGTCAGCAGCAAAAATTGCCGCACGGTCGGAGTCCGCACGCGAGCGCCCTAAGAAAGTACGGAAGCGCTCTAAGGAAGAAGGGGTGTATTTGGGACCATTCCTTGCAACTTCCAGAAACATGGTGTCGGAGGTCGCCCGGGCCACTTTCCGGACCAAGCTCACAGGGTCAAAGGTGTGATGCAACACGTTTAACAAGAGGCTGTAATCAAACATGCCCTCAATCGCGACTGCTTCACAATTCTTTCGCACATATGTGGGATGCAGTTGAAGCATTTCAGCAATCACCCGCGCCTGAGACACTTTTTCTTTGTCGAGCTCGAAACCAACCGCTCTGGAGGCTCCGGCTTTCAGGGCTTCAAGACAAAACAAGCCCAGGTAAGAGCCAAAATCGATAAAAGATTTTCCAGTCATGTCCCGAGCAAAAATTATTTCTCTCGCTTCCAAGCGCGAGTCTCCCGCTGTCTTGATCCCAAACGGGAGTTCAACCTGTTGATAGGCCAATCCTTGGGCATCAACCCAAGCCCTAATTTCCTCTGCTGACCAATCTTTTGGAGGTTCACTTTGCTCTACCATTTGCAAATCCTACCCTAATGTTCGCCTGAGATTCCTTGCAGGCTTTGACGCATTCGGACCTTACGGTTTTCGGCAGGGCGCGCAAGGCGAGGTTGAGAAAGCTACAGCGCGCGATGCAAATTGGGCTCCCTGGCAGACAGGTTGCCCGCTAGAAAGGAACTCACAATGTCGTCATCGAAGACCTCGTAGAGCATTCGGAGATGGGATGGTCGGAAGTCAAAGCGGGAAAAGAGTTTTCCTTGAGCTTTCTGGGGCACCAGGGTGTAGTTCGCACCTTCGATCATATGTTGAGTGATGGTAACGAAGTCCTCTGTTGCAGCCTCGACCGTTTTTGCAGCGACATCGTGGATGCCATCACCCGCAGAAAGAGAGGGCACCGACTGATGGAGTAGGTTCCCCGCGTCTGGACTTGCTGTTACCTCGTGGAAAGTACCGCCCGCAAAGTTTGGTTCGAGGAAGTAAAACGGCCAAAAGAGTGTTGCTGCTCCGCGATACCAAGGGGAGAGCCCCAAGTGGAGGTTGATGGTGGTGGCGGGCAAGGCGTCAAACAGAGGAGGCTTCAACAAATCGGGCCCAAAAACGATTGCCAGGTCTGGCTCCTGAATAGACACAAATTCCGCTACTTCCGAGGTATTCAATGTGTCAGGCTCACAAAAATGATGGGGGATTTTGGCAAAGGTTTCCTCCGGTGACGGATTGCCAAAGTGGGCATTCTCAACCGCAAACCGAGTTTCAAAGTGGCGGGTAAATAGCTTTTGATCCCGGGATAAGAGATTGGGAGGTACCGGAGGCATCTGGTTTTCCCGTTGCATCACTATGGCCGAAAATTCTGCGTCAAGCCCAAGAATATGGCGGAAAAAATACAAGTGACGGTTGTGTGTTCCAGATATGAGCAGAATCTTCATGCTAGACCCGCTCCAGTATGTCCAGGGCCACCAAGGTGTCAACAAGTGGGCGCAAGGTGTCTTCGGATACCTGCAGTTTTCGGGCAACTTTGCTGAGCGGCATATGTCCGTCGAGATAAAATAAGAGCCACAAAATTAGCTGCAGTTCCGATTGTTGCCCCTCTTTTGGCCTGATGGAGCCCCCGATCGCGGTGTATAGGTTGTGCTTTGACAACATGACTTCCCCATTGGGCTCTTTGTTGACAAAGAAATCAAGTTTCTCCAGTGACCCGATGACGTCTGTGTAGATGTCGAAGCTCGCTGCCATGTTGCCTGCGGTGACTAGCTCGAGGTTGTCCGCGGAACTGTGGTATTCCGGATACTCGTGGTAGCGGTCTTGGCAGATTGTTCCGACGTTTATCCGGAAGGCCTGGGAAGAAAATTGTCTCTCGTCTGCCCCGTGAACGTCGAAGGGGTATTCCTTGTAGGGAATTGCGTTACGCACAAAAGTTTCTTCGATCATGTCGTTAAGCCAGTGCGCGTCATCCCACGTTTTTTTGAACCCAAACCCGCCAGGCCCGCCAACCGTCGTGATCTCCAAACCAGCTTCGACAGTGACCATGGCCTCTTTATTTTGATGGAGGTAAGAAATTGCGCCAATAGTTTCTGGGACAAAAATGATGCGATAGCTCCAGTTGCGCGACTTGAGGCTCAAAATGTGTCGGGCAAGAAATGCAGTGAGCAACATTCCGCTTACACCATCGTTCGCCATGTACGGATGGCAGATATAGCAAGAGATAAGAATCTCCCGGGAGGACCGACCGGGAATTAGTATTTCGCCGTATGTCAACGACCCGGCAAAATGCTCCGAGTCGATTCGCACTCGGACTTTTCCTTCCGTGTTTTGGAGCTCCTTGTACTGATCATGTGTCACGCAGAACCCCCAGTCAGCGGAGTAATAAGAGGTTCGATAGGGGATAGCATCTGGAAGTTCGTGATGGCGATGGAGATGAGGGTGAAGCTCGTCCCACGTTAATTCGGCATCAATGGGAATGCTGTATCCCACGAGGTGTAAAGCGTTTTCGTCAAAACTCACGATTCTTCGGCCCTGGGAATCTTCAATCCATGCTTCTCGAACGCTCCACTCTTGCGGCACAGTCCAGTCAAAGACCTCCCGGCCGGAGGGAATTTCGTGGATATCAATCGGCGCGATTTCGCTCAAAATGGCTAAAGTTTCGCGGTTGGCTTCCCCGGTGATACTCCGCCGCAAAGGAAAAAGTCTCGGGAGGTACGATTCAAGCTCATCTGTGACGCCAGTGGTCATGCCCGTTCTTTCGTCTCGCCGGTGAATCCTCGCACTGCGAGATCTGAACGCTGATGCCTCGTAGCGTATCCCACCGGTGTCTCACATGGTGTGAAAGCCTGCCGAGTGTCCAGCTACGACAACTTTAGAGCAACTTAGTGGCGAGGTGCCCGCCGACTGGCCGGCTGAAAACTCTCCCGTGTTAGCGACCGCTATCCACGGAAAACAATAGGAACAAAACCCAGGGCGATTCAATACAGGATCAGGCGCAATAGAACCGTCAACCGTCACCCAACGTAATGCACAGAGGGAGTGGGCCCCGTCAGGTTCGAACTGACGACCCACGGATTAAAAGTCCGTTGCTCTACCAACTGAGCTAGAGGCCCCACAAGAAATCTTAGCGGGCGCCCTGTACCTCTAATCGTCATCCATCAGGGGTTAGCTGGGATAGAGTACCGATGTAAATATCCTCCGAGAAAAGGCTTTTGATGCGCACCTCACTTCGCCCCGGTTTAGTTTTCCTTGCCGCCAGTTGTCTTGTTATCTCAGGGTGCGCTGCAGAAGCGATCCTTGAGCCACTTGCGGAGCAAGTGATAATTACGGAAACGGAAGAGGTCATCATAGATGTGTCTCGGCACCCGCTCACCGGTGTCGAGCTGGGAAGCTCGGTGGTCAGCGGACCGAGCGTCGCGGTGAAGATTGATAACACGAGCTCTGGGCGCCCACAGGTGGGGATTGCTTCGGCAGACATCGTTTATGAAGAGCTCGTTGAAGGTGGCGTCACCCGTTACCTTGCCGTCTTCCACACGACCATTCCTGACGAGGTAGGGCCCGTTCGCTCCGGCCGTCCACAAGACGCGGGGATTGTCCCCTCCTTTGACGGAATTTTCGTGTTTTCCGGGGTGGGAAATTCCAACGTCCGAGAAATCATCAGAGGTAGCGGCCTGAAGCTTGTTGAGCATGACACCGCCGGTGGAACGCCAGATGCCCCCTTCTTTTTCCGCAGCGATCGCAAGCCTGCCCCGTGGAACCTCCACATCAAGTCAGCCGAGCTCGCAGTCACCTATGCCGACTTGCTTTCCCCGGCCCAACAGTTCGATTTTGTGTCGGATACCTCTGAATCAACAGCTGTCCTCGAGGGCGAAGACGCTGAATCCATCACTGCAGGTTTCAGTAAGGGGATCGAGTCCATTTGGAAGTACGACACCGCAACCGGGGTTTATTTGAAGTTTCTCACCAATGGCAGCCCCGACGTGGACGCTGATGGAACTCAGATTTCTGCCACCAACGTTGTGATTTTCACCCCCAACTACGTTGATGTCGAGGCGTTGCCCTCCGCTCAAATCGCCGGCACTATGGAAACTGCCTACATCGCGACCGGTGGGAAAATTGTCTCCGGGTTATTTGATGCAACCGTGGTCGGTGACCCGATTGTTCTCACTCACTCCGAGGGAACTCCTGTTTTCTTGGGCACCGGAAAGACCTTCGTCTTACTCCCCCCGGGAGCTGGCTCGATCGCTGGCGGGGTTACCCCTGGCACTCTTTCCTACGGGCCAGTAGGTGCCGAGCAAACCCGCAGCCTCTAGGGGTTCTCTGCTAGATGAACGCTAGCCAGTTTCCTTTCCCGCAGAGCTAAGAACAGCGGGAAGGTGAAAGCGAAAGCAGTAATGCCTGAGAGTGCGATATACAGCCACACTCGCTTCATCCCCAGCTTCTTGGCTTCCATCACCATAAAGGCGGAGCCGGCAACGGCAACAACCAGCAGGTCGAGGGACAACACCCAGTCAACAGGCGTTCCAAACCACGCGAGAAGGTAGTTGGCTCCTGTCACGCTGGCGATTCCATTGAACACCCACGCGGTCACAAGGCCAGCGATCGAGAGCACGAGGTAAAAGACAAATCGGGACTGGTGTTTTTTCTGCTGGGTCATCCCCACAGGATAGGGGCAGATGTTCATGGTTCTGGCGTAGCGTGGAGGAGTGGAATCACCCTTTGCTCGCCCTGTCCGCATGGGGCATGATCGCCTAGAAGGCTCAGCGGGCGCAGATCCAGCCGATATCGTCATGGACCCGGCTGAGCGGTCCGCCATTGCTCACGCAACGGCACAGCTTCTTATTTCTCGCTCCACCGGAGAGGAAGACGTAGAACGAGTGGAGCGGCTGGTGAGCTTTGCCGAAGAACACGGTTTGGACACGTTGGCAGAGCTGTGGTCGACAGCTCACCCGGTCAGCCTTCCCGGAGCGCTTTGGCGTCTCTATCTTGTCAAAGCAGCACTCTCCCACAACCTCACTGATGGCAGTGAAGTGTTTTCCCGCGGCCTCGAAGGGCTGGGAGGGATTGATGCTGTCGTTGTGGGAGCGCCTAGTCCGCTCACCCCAGAAGCGTTCCTGGTGATTCTTGACGATATTTTGCGGGGTGCGTTTCGCGGCGAGTTTGCGCTGGCTTTGGAACGCGCGTCGGCGGTGGCAAAGGCTGTTTCTGCCGGGGTAATTTCGCTTCCGCCAGAAAGTGAAATCAATGATTATCAGCTCTCGCGGCAGGCGTTGCGGTGGAGCATTATTTCTGATGAGCTAGCACTGAGTGCTAAAAAAGCGGCCGAAGGTCTCTTGCTCTAAGGGGCTCACAGCGCCGAGGAATAGACTGTCGAAGCCGGATCGCAGTAACCCCGGGCTCCAACATTAGCCGCTTCGAGCGGCCACGCGCCGAGAGGCGTTCTGCGGTCCGGCTCCCTAGTTTTTCCCCGCGGGAGCTTCGTGTGTCTCGACGGCAACAATCTGTGGCGACGCAGTGTCTAAAGAAAAATGAATCACACTGAAGCTTCCCGTTGCCAGGTTTGCTAGGTCATACCAGTGAGCTCCGCCTCCACCATGGCCCACCTCGGCGGCAGCAGAAACAAGCTGGGGCAAGACGGGTCCATGGGAGCACACCACCGTGCCCACTCTTTTCCCCATCCGTTTCTCGATGATGGAGTGCACTTTGTCCCCCGAAGACTCGAAGTTGTCTTGGGCGAGACCTTGTGAGGTTTTGAGTGAGAGCGAGGCAGCTTCTTCCAGAGGACCCATGGTTGCTAGGCAGCGCGCTGCAGGACTGCTGAGGATGGCTTCGGGACCAAACGCTCTTATACCGCCTGCGATATTCCGGGCTTGGAGGAGACCTTTATGGAGAAGTGGCCTGGTCGAATCGGGACCATCCCAATTTTCTGGTGGCATCGCTTTCCCATGTCGAACAAGAATCAGTGGGAAAGTCCTCGCCCGTCCACTCTCAAACAGTGCCTCGAAGTTTTCGACAATATCCACGTCGTGTTCGTAGGTGAGGGCTTTGCGAGCCTTCTTAATGCTCAGCCACTCCAGGGCAAAGATTTCGTTGTTGGACTCAAAGGGTGAGCGCTCCGCTTCACCAGGGTCAACTTCAGCAGCCCAGTAGTGGACCTCTTTGGGCTTGCCGCCAGGAAGCGAATAGTCCACGCGACCGAGGTAAGGGCCCAGGATGATGTGGAGACCTGTTTCTTCCAGAATTTCCCGTTGCGCGGTTTCGGGCAGAGTTTCCCCTGGGTCTACTTTGCCTTTGGGCAACGAGACATCTTTGTGTTGGGTTCGATGAACAAGCAAGATGCGGACTTCGCCATCGACCACTTTCCAACAGACAGCGCCACCGGCAAATACGGTGTTTGAGGAGGAGCTCACGCGACTATGCCGCCTCTTTTGCGGGCAGAGATGTCCTGCATCGTGTCATTTTGAACATCCCCCAATAGCTCACCCGAATCATCACGGAAGTGTCTTGTCCACGAACCGTCAAGGCGTAGCGACCAGGATTGCCTTTCGTTGCTCATCCCCCGGTCGAGTTGGGATTCTAATTGCGAAATATGGTGGGGGTCCGTGATCTGCACCAAAACCTCGATTCGGCGGTCCAGGTTGCGGTGCATCATGTCGGCACTGCCGATATAGACAGCGGGGGACCCGGCATTGTCGAACCAAAAAATCCTTGAGTGCTCTAAATAGCGCCCCAGGACGCTTGTGACCTTAATCGTTTCGCTCAATCCGGCAACACCGGGAATAAGCGTGCAGATTCCCCTGACCCAAATCTCGACGGGCACACCGGCCATGCTGGCCCGGTAGAGGGCATCGATGATGATTTCGTCCACCAGGGAATTCAGCTTCAGACGAATCCGGGCAGGCTTGCCCGCTTCGTGGTTTTTGATCTCCGTTTTGATGAGGTTGAGCAAGCCTTTTCGAAGGTATCGCGGAGCGACAAGAAGTCGTTTGTATTTTTTCTCCAGCGCATAACCAGACAGTTCATTGAAGAGTCGGGTCAATTCTTTCCCCACCTGCTTGTCTGCGGTGAAGAGCCCATAGTCTTCATACACCCGGCTGGTTTTGGGGTTGTAGTTTCCTGTTCCCACGTGAGAGTAATGCCCAAGGGTTCCGTCTGCCTCTTGGCGGATAATGAGCGTCAACTTGCAATGGGTTTTGAGCCCCACAAGCCCATAGACCACGTGAACTCCCGCTTTTTCGAGCTTCCTGGCCCAGGAAATGTTGGCCTGTTCGTCAAAGCGAGCTTTGACTTCCACCAGTGCAAGAACCGCTTTCCCGGCTTCGGCAGCCCGGATGAGTGCACCAATAATCGGGCTATCCCCGCTGGTTCGATACAGGGTCTGTTTGATGGCCAGCACGTTCGGATCGTGGGCCGCCTGCTCAAAGAAGGCTTGAACACTGGTCGCAAAAGATTCGTAGGGGTGGTGAACCAATATGTCCCCCGCACGAATGGAGCGGAAAATATCGGGTTCTTCCGTGGGCTCGGAGGGGAGTAATTGGGTTGAGGTAACAGGAAGGTGGGGTGGGTATTTCCGCGAGGGCCGCTCGATAGCAGCAATTTCGAAAAGCCCAGTGAGACCCAAGGGCGCGGGTAGTCGATAAACCTCCTGCTTGGTTATTCTCAATTCACCGATGAGTAGCTCCAGCGTGACATCGTCCATGTCATCGGTTATTTCGAGCCTGATGGGGGGACCAAACCTTCGCCGGAGCAGTTCTCGCTCGAGCGCTTGGATGAGGTTTTCACTCTCATCCTCATCCACTTCCACGTCTTCATTTCGGGTCACACGGAATTCGTGGTGCTCGAGGACTTCCATTCCGGGGAACAGCTCTTGAACATGGTTGGAAATCAGGTCCTCAATGGGGATATAGCGCTCTCGTCCGGTCCCATCATCGGGCAGAGCAATAAAGCGCGAAAGAATGGGCGGGACTTTGAGCCTGGCAAATTCGACGGTGTCTGTCTTGGGGTTTCGAATCCGAACCGAGAGGTTCAGCGAGAGACCAGAGATGTAGGGGAAAGGGTGGGCGGGATCTACGGCAAGGGGCATCAGCACGGGATAGATTTGCTCGCTAAAGAGCTCATCCAGGCGCTCACGGTCGGCATCCCCGAGGTCACTCCACGATTCGATATGGATATCCGCGTCATCCAGAGCGGGTTTCACCAGGTCAGAGAAGGCTCGCGCGTGGCGGTCTTGCAAAGCGTGAGCCGTGTGGGAAATATCTTCCAAAACCTGCTGGGGAGACCGACCCGTGTTGGTGGGGACAGCAATACCGGTGACCATGCGCCGTTTCAAACCGGCCACTCGCACCATGAAGAACTCATCGAGGTTACTGGCAAAAATCGCCAAGAAATTCACTCGCTCCAGCAGGGGGACTTCCACGTCTTCGGCGAGTTCGAGCACTCGTTGGTTGAAAGCCAGCCAACTCAGTTCGCGATCGAGAAAACGGTCATGGGGGAGATCGTCGGAGTGAGGCGGTGTGATTTCATCGAAGTCCTCGGCAAAGTCGCCGCCTACCCCCGCGGCGACGTCATACTCGGGGCGAATCTCATCCATGGGCGTCATTGTGTCACCTCCGCCGCCAGGATGGCGAAAGAATGAAGAAAACGCCGCTAGAGGCCAGTGGGGTGCTGGCTGGTCGGTGAGGGCTGGTTCATGTTCTTTACTTCTTCCGAGGCTTCGGCAATGGTGAATCGGTAGCCGACGTTTCTGACCGTTCCGATCAGGGACTCCATCTCACCAAGCTTCGCGCGTAGACGACGGACGTGAACATCCACCGTTCTTGTGCCACCAAAGTAGTCATACCCCCACACTTCACTGAGCAACTGTTCCCTGGTGAACACCCGTTGCGGGTGGCCTGCTAAAAACCTCAATAACTCAAACTCTTTATAGGTCAGATCGAGTGCCCGACCGTTTGCTTTCGCCTGGTAGCTCACTTCATCAATGGTGACCCCGCTGGCTGAAATCATGTTGTCACCCGCTGCCGCGGTCCCCTTGGTTGTGAGCAACCGAATTCTCGCGTCTACTTCCCCCGGCCCAGCAGTGGCGAGGACGACATCGTCAAAACCCCATTCCGCATTCAGTGCCGGCATTCCCGACTCGCTGACCACGACAAGGAGGGCTGCGGAAAGACCGGTGGTGGTGAGTATTCGACACAGGGCTTTTGCGGCAGAGAGATCGTTCCGGGCATCAACCAGCACAACGTCAGATTCTGGTGCGCTCACCAGCGAAGCGGGTTGGGCGGGAATGGTGCGAACACGGTGACCGAGAAGGTTGAGAGCAGGGAGCACTACAGAGGCTTCCTCGGAACTGAGCGCGAGAATGCTTGCCATAACCGCTCACCTCGATTCTTGCTTGTGCAGTGACCCCATTCTAACCGGGCTCTAGCATGGGGGTATGGCACCTATCCTCACCAACGTTCTTCCTGCGTGGGTCGTCATGCTCGCCGGGGCGTTGGCGGTCACTGTTTTCGCGCCAGAGGGGTCGTTGTTTCAAGGGCTGGTTGCGGTGTTGGCTGCGGCGATTGTGGTTGCCTTTGTCCTACAGATTGCCTTTTATCGCGCCGAGGGTCTGGTTTCCCGGTTGTCGCTGGCGTTGACGGGCAACGTGGTGATCACGGCAGCGTTTGCCATCGTTTTCCAGGTTCTCGCTCAGATACAATAGGGGCATGCTCCTTGCCATTGAAATCTTCTTCCTCGGCCTCCTCGTGCTTGCAGGATTAGCAATCGCGTGGTTGTCGGGGATTGTTTTGCTCAATCTCTACAAGGGCCAGCGCTAGAGACGTGGCTCCCGCTCCCCACGAGCACACACCCGATAAGCCCCGCGGGGGAGATGTATTTGCTGCGCAAAGGGCTTTTCTCCAAGGGAAAACCTGGTGGGATGCCAGTGCGCGCGGCATCGTTACTGTCGCGGGACCAGATCGTCTGACCTGGCTGCACTCTTTGACCAGTCAAGACCTTCTGGGCCTTCGGCCAGGAATCACAACCGAATCACTCATCCTCAGCCCCCAGGGGAAGATAGAACACTCCTTCCTCGTCACTGACGATGGCACGGTGTCGTGGCTGTTGACAGAGCCTGGACACCGCGATGCCGCAGCCGCTTGGCTGCAGTCGATGAAGTTTCGAATGGACGTCGTCATTGACACCCCCGAAGATCTCGTGATTGCAGGACTTTGGGGAACCCAGACGGTTGCTTCAGAAGCGCACTTTCCCATCACCTTCAGAGACCCCTGGCCACAGGTGGGCGTTGGATCTGTGGGGTACCACCAGGGGGACCACCCCGGGTCTGGATGGGACATGACCTATGTCCTGTGGGGAAGCGATTCCTCCGGTTTACTCGAGAACCAAGCACCCATCAGCGATCAAGCGTGGGAGGGCTTATCGATTGCAGCCGCCAGGCCCTCTGCCACAGAAGTGGATGAGAAATCCCTTCCCCACGAATTGGATTGGCTGCGCACCGCAGTGCATTTGAATAAGGGGTGCTATCGGGGACAAGAATCGGTGGCAAAAGTCCATAACTTGGGACACCCACCTCGGCGCCTCACTCTTTTGCATCTCGATGGCTCCCCCTCGCTCCTGCCCGATCCAGGCGACGCGGTGGAAAGCGAGGGTGTGAACGTCGGACATATCACCCGGGCAGCATGGCATTACGAACTGGGACCTATCGCTCTGGCACTGCTCAAGCGAAAAGCATCTGCGGCAGACGTGAGCGTGGTGACGAAAGAGGGGACGATTGCTGCCGCTCAAGAAGTGTTGGTCCCGGAAGATGCCGGACGAGCGATGCCCCGGCAACGCCTGGGCTAGGAGTCGCTGGATAAGCTGGAGGCATGGCACACACACTGATTCTTCTGCGGCATGGTCAATCTGAATGGAACGAAAAGAACCTGTTCACCGGTTGGGTGGACGTTCGCCTCACCGCTCAAGGCCAGGAGGAAGCATCCCGAGCCGGCACTTTGATGCAAGAGCACGGTTTGCTCCCGGATGTTGTTCACACTTCCTTGCTGTCGAGGGCCATCCAGACCGCTAATCGCGCTCTGGAAACGGCCGACCGTCTTTGGATTCCCGTTCACCGCACCTGGCGCTTGAACGAGCGTCACTACGGCGCGCTGCAGGGAAAGGACAAAGCGGAAACGCTTGCCGAGTTTGGCGAAGAACAGTTTCAACTCTGGCGGCGAAGCTTTGATGTTCCACCACCGCCTATTGACCCCACCAATACCTATGCGCAGCAGGGGGATCCGCGTTATGCCGACGTGGAGGGGTTTGTGCCGAAGACCGAATCGCTAAAAATGGTGATTAACCGAATGCTTCCCTATTGGAATTCTGACATTTTTCCTGATGTTGCCGTCGGCAAAGTGACACTGGTAGTCGCGCACGGGAACAGCCTTCGTGGCTTGGTGAAGCACTTAGAGGGAATTGGCGATGACGACATCGCAGAGCTGAATATTCCCACGGGCATGCCTTTGGTCTATGAATTCACAAAGGGCATGAAGGTCAAGGGCCCTGGAAAATATCTTGACCCCACAGCGGCGGCCGCTGGTGCTGCTTCTGTCGCCAAACAGGGAGCAAAAAAAGGCTAGGACTCGCTCGGGTTCCATTCTCCCGACGAGAGATACATCATCTTCTTCGCGATGGAGACAGCGTGGTCGGCGAACCGCTCGAGATAACGTGATGCGAGTGTGGCGTCGACAGTAGTTTCAGCCCCCTGAACCCATCCTTCGCTCAACACGGTTTCGAAGACGGATAAGTGCAACTTGTCGACTTTGTCGTCCTCGTCGCGGATTTTCTCGGCCAGCGCGGTGTCTTGAGTTTTCAGCAGCTCCACCAGCATTGTCGCCAACTGGACATCGAGTGAACCCATCTCTTGGAAGGTGGGTCGAATGGACTTGGGCACCACTTTGTCGGGGAACCGGTACCGCGCAAGCTGGGCGAGGTGCTCCGACATGTCACCCATCCGCTCCAGCGACGAGCTGATGCGTAAGGCGCTGACCACGATGCGAAGATCTCTCGCGACCGGCGATTGCCTTGCAAGAATAGCGATGGCGTGCTCGTCTAGCTCGTTGACCGCCTCATCGATGATGCTGTCCCGGGCAATGACCGATTCGGCCAGCGTGACATCAGATTTGTTGAAGGCTTCGACCGCGTCCGTGATAGAAGTGACCACGAGACCGGCGATGGCGACGAGCCGATCCTGGACTTCGTGCAGTTCTTGTTGAAAAAGCTCGCGCATGTTGCTCCTTGTTGACCTCAAACCCCTTCGCACTACGCTCTCGCACCAACGTTAACGCGGGGTGATGCGGGGGTTAACTCTCCGCTTGAACCCTACTTTAGCGCCTAAGGCTCCCAAACGGCCGGTGGCAACACCCTAGGCTTGAGCGATGGAATGGGTCTGGTCATCGGGCTGGAGTGTGGGACTGGGCGTTGCCATCGGTCTTCTTTTGGCCGCGCTGGTCTGGGCCGCAGTGGGCTGGAGCCGTCGGGGTGAAACCGTCCTGGAACAGCCGGTGCCCCACGGCGTGGACACAGCGCTGGAAGTGATCGGTGCGACCGGGGTGGTCTTAGATGCAGACAACCGCGTGCTCCGGGCGGCTAAGTCGGCCATCTCTTTGGGCCTTGTCACTGACCGCGACGTGGTCTACCAACCGATCCTCGACTTAGTGCGGGAATCCCGCGAAGAGGGTATTCCTCTCTCTGAAGAGTTTGAGCTGCCCGGAGAAACCTCATCGGCACCGCCGGTGCACCTTCTGGTGAGGGTCGCGCCACTGGGACTTCGTTTGATGTTGGTGGTGGCCGATGATCGGTCAGAAATGTACCTTCTGGACTCTGTTCGACGTGACTTTGTCGCCAACATTTCGCACGAACTCAAAACCCCCATTGGCGCTGTCTCGCTGCTGGCCGAAGCCCTCCAGTATTCCGCGGATGACCCCGATCAGGTGCGGGCATTTGCCGCGACACTGGAAAAAGAGGGCCACCGTCTTGCGGAAATGACCAGCGACATCATTGAGTTGACCAAACTGCAATCCCTGGGCACGATTCGAGACCCCGAGGTCGTCTCAATCGATCGAGTGGTCGAACAAGCCATTGCTACCAATTCGGTTCTGGCGAAGAAATCTGGCATCACCGTGGCCATGTCGGCGACAAGCGGTGGTTTGGTCTTGGGAGATCCTGGCTCCTTGACGAGTGCGCTGCATAACCTGGTGCGCAACGCAATTATGTATTCCCCATCCCAGTCGCGGGTGGGAGTGGGAACCAGCATTAAAGGCGGGGTGATTGAAGTCTCTGTCACCGACCAAGGCCAGGGGATCGCCGAAGGGGACCTCGAAAGGATTTTTGAGCGTTTTTATCGCAGTGACCCTGCTCGATCGCGCGACACGGGAGGAACCGGATTGGGTCTTGCCATCGTCAAACACGTCATCAATAACCACCAGGGGGAGGTTCGGGTGTGGTCGCAATGGGGTAAAGGTTCCACCTTCACCATCCGTTTGCGCCAGGCCCCCGTGGGCTCTGAGTTAGGCGATGAAGGGGAGGTTCTGCCAGCACCCGTGGGAAAGAAGGTCATTCCTCGGCCGGCCGAATACCTCGCCACTGATGAAATTCCTGTGGTGAGTGTGGAGAAAAGCTCCGCACCGGGAGAGGGCAGAAGGCCGTGACGTCAATCCTGGTTGTCGAAGACGAAAAGTCTCTCAGTGAACCCCTGGCGTATTTGTTGCGCCGAGAGGGCTACGACGTTGCGGTGGTGGACAACGGTCTTTCCGCCGTGGAAGCCTTCACCGAAGACCCACCGGATCTCATGTTGCTGGATTTGATGTTGCCGGGGCTTTCGGGAACGGAGGTCTGCCGCCAGGTGAGGCTCACCTCTTCCCTTCCGATCATCATGTTGAGCGCGAAAGACGCCGAAGTGGACATTGTCGTGGGTTTGGAGCTGGGAGCAGATGACTACGTGACCAAGCCATATTCCTCGCGCGAGCTTCTCGCGCGTATCAAAGCAGTGCTTCGCAGGCCAGCCCAAGAACCTGAGCCCGAGGGTGGCGTGCTGGGGTATCACGAGATCTCCCTCGACACCGACCGCCATCAACTCTTCGTGCGAGGCGCACCGGTCTCTCTTCCCCTCAAGGAGTTTGAGCTGCTGGAGTTACTGATGTCCAATGCTGGCCGCGTCTTGACGCGGGGCCAAATTATCGACCGGGTATGGGGCTCTGACTACTTTGGTGATACCAAAACGCTGGACGTCCACATCAAGCGGTTGCGATCAAAAGTAGAACTGTCGCCCTCGGACCCCACGCTGATTGTGACGGTGCGGGGTTTGGGATACCGATTCGAAGCCTAGGGAACGAGTAGTTCGTATTCAGCCATGGTGCCATCGAGCACGGGCACAAATAATAGTTCGCCAGGAACATCGGCGTACTGGAAATACACCGGGAATAGTGAGCCTGCTAAGACCTCGTCGTCTTCGATGATGATTCCTGCTGCGGGGTCATCCCCGAACCTGGTGAGAGCGGGCAGCGATGAAATGTCAAGCAATGAGTCGACTCGCTCTGAGCCAGAGTCGTATTGAACCAGCAAGGAAACATCCGCTCCGCTGGTGTTCACCACACTCATCACCAGGTTTGCTTCACCCTGATCGTTGGTGACCAGGAGGACGTTTCTGATTGCGATGTCGCCCATGGTGGCTCCGACACCGTCAGAGGGGTCGTAATCCTTTTGGGTCGCAATTTCCGCCGTGAAGGTGCATCCTGTGACTCCCAATATCAACGCCGAGGCAAGAACCAGGGGGGCAAAAAAACCGCGTCGCACGGGATATTCCTCCGGGGGCTGATCGATTAGGCGCCATAGTCACGGTGTGACAGTGGTTCTCAGCTTACTAGGGATTACCTTTCTCGCTCTCGCCCGAGCCGCCGCTGCGGGGGCTTTTTGGCCCGGAAAATAGGGGGTAGGGCTGTGGTAAAATAGAAAGTTGCGAAAGGACACAGCGAATGCTTTTTGAAGTTGGCGAGACAGTGGTTTACCCCCATCATGGCGCGGCGACCATTACCGAAGTAAAGAACCGCACCGTCCGCGGTGAGAAGAAAATGTACCTCAAGCTCAATGTAAAGCAGGGGGATCTGACGATCGAAGTCCCTGCCGAAAACGTTGATCTTGTGGGTGTTCGCGATGTTATTGGGCAAGAAGGTTTGGACAAGGTTTTCGAAGTTCTTCGCGCCCCTTTCACGGAGGAGCCCACCAACTGGTCGCGTCGATACAAGGCAAACCTCGAAAAGCTTGCTTCGGGTGATGTCATCAAGGTTTCTGAGGTTGTCCGTGACCTGTGGCGCAGGGATCAGGACCGCGGTTTGAGTGCGGGGGAAAAGCGAATGCTCGCCAAAGCCCGTCAGATCCTGATTTCTGAGCTGGCGTTGGCGAAGAAGACGGATGAGGAAAAAGCCTCCGACGCTCTCGACGAAGTCCTCGCCTCTTAAGGCTTAGTGGGCGAGAGCGTTGAATACGGCACTCGTCATTGTTGCCGCTGGCAGCGGACAGCGGCTGGGCTCTTCTTTTCCCAAAGCTTTTGTTGGGCTTGCCGGTAAACCGCTCTTGCGGCACGCCCTAGAGCAGGCAGCGAGCTGGCACATCCCCCATTCGGTGGTGGTCGTTGTCCCTGAAGGATGGGTCGAACCGGCACGAGCGCTGGCACAGGGCCTGGTCCTTCCCGTCACGGTGGTGGTGGGGGGAGACACCAGGACGGCCTCTGTTCGCCAAGGTCTGCAGGCCCTGCCGGAGGGCGTCACCCGAGTGTTGATTCACGATGCTGCACGACCATTGATGACCCCCTCAGTATTTGATCGGGTCCATAGCGCTCTCGAGGCTGGATCTGCAGCTGTCATTCCCGTGGTTCCCGTGGTCGACACCCTGGTGACCAGGGACAGCACAACCGGGGCAACCGAAGGCGGCGTCGATCGGGACGCTCTGGTGGGGGTTCAGACTCCGCAGGGTTTTGACGCAGGACTCTTGTTGGCGGCATACGAATCAGTGACCGGTGAGTTCACCGATGACGCTGAAGTGATGCGCTCTGCCGGACACAGCGTGGATTCGGTGGAGGGCGAAAGCGCAGGGTTCAAAATCACCTACCCGCAGGATCTGGAGCGCGCTGCGAGCCTTCTTGGCCACAGTCATACCCCTCTGGTCGGGTTCGCAATGGATGTGCACGCTTTCGATGATGAAAGCCCCCTGTATCTCGCGGGACTGGTGTGGCCGGGGGAAAAAGGACTCTCGGGGCACAGTGACGGAGATGTCGTCATCCACGCCATTGTCGATGCTGTTCTCCAAGCCGCGTCGCTGGGGGATTTGGGTCACCATTTCGGCAGTGATCGCGCGGAATTTGCGGGGGCCCCCAGCTCCGTTTTTGTAGAACACACGCGGGGGCTTCTGCTGGAAGCCGGATTGGTTATTTCTTCGGTGGGAGTCCAGGTTGTGGGCAATTCACCCAAACTCGCCTCTCGTCGCCTCGAAGCGGAACAACACTTGACCACACTGGTGGGCGCGCCCGTGTCACTGTCTGCGACCACCACGGATGGGCTGGGATTCACCGGTCGCGGCGAAGGAATCGCTGCCGTGGCAAACGTGGTTCTTCGCAGAGCCACCGATTACTAGTCGGTCTGGCACTGCCTTAGGACCCTCTATCCTCGCTACCATGGGGCAGTGCCCGTCAAACTGTTCGATTCCCAGGCCCATGAACTCGTTGAGTTCACTCCCTTAGTTCCTGGACACGTTTCGCTCTATGTCTGTGGGCCAACCGTTCAGTCTTCGCCCCATGTTGGGCACTTGCGAAGCGCCCTCGTCTATGACCTGTGGGCGAGGTGGTTGGAATATCGCGGGTTTCAGGTCACGGTTGTGCGCAACGTCACTGATATCGACGACAAGATTTTGGAAGCATCGAGTGGTTCAGCTGAGCAGTGGTGGGCGCTTGCCGAACGCGTCGAGGCGGAGTTCCAGGATGCCGCCGATGCGTTGGGGATTTCACGGCCCACAAAGCAACCGCGAGCCACGGGTGACATCCCCAGCATGCTGGAACTTATTTCCACATTGATGTCTTCGGGTCATGCCTATTCAGCCGAAGATGGCTCAGGCGACGTCTACTTTGATGTCTCCCAGTGGAGCGACTATGGCGAATTGACCCACCAGAAGGTCGAGGATTTACGCAGCGGCTCAGGCCACGGCTCGATGGAAGCGGGTGCTAAACGCAATCCGGAGGACTTTGCGCTCTGGAAAGGGCATAAGGCAAGCGAACCAGACACGGCTTCGTGGTCTGCCCCCTGGGGCGCTGGTCGCCCGGGCTGGCACCTTGAGTGCACGGCCATGGCCACCAGATATTTGGGAAGCAGTTTTGATATTCATGGTGGCGGTATGGATCTTCGGTTCCCCCACCACGAAAACGAACTTGCCCAGGCGCGCGCTGCCGGTCATGGATACGCGAACCATTGGCTTCATAACGCACTCGTGACGGTCCAGGGCAACAAGATGTCTAAATCCCTCGGCAATGGTGTCTTGGCAGCAGAGATGCTCGGCGAAGCGCGACCGCTGGTTATTCGGTATGCCCTCGCGAGTGCGCATTATCGATCAGAGCTTGATCTTCACGAAGGGTTTCTTGCGGAAGCTGGCACAGCTTTTGGCCGTATTGAATCTTTCCTCACGCGGGCTGAAACCCAGGGAATCACCACGGCTGGCGGCGAGATCCCGGAGGCTTTTGCCCAGGCCATGGACGATGACCTTGGCATACCCGCAGCACTGGCTGTTCTTCACGACACGGTGAGACAGGGGAATCACGCCGCTGACGAAAGTGCTTCCGATGCTTTTGCAACAGCCGCTCAACAGGTCCGAGCGATGCTCGCTGTGCTGGGGCTAGACCCCCTCGACTCCCAGTGGGGCCAGGACCCGGGCTCAGACGATGTGCTGGAAGCACTGGTAGAAAATATTCTCGCACTGAGGGGGAAAGCAAAGTCAGAAAAGGACTTTGCCCTTTCTGATGCTTTGCGAGCGGCGCTCGACCGATCAGGGATCGACGTTCAAGACGAACCAACAACCAGCACCTGGAGTATTCGTGGCTAAAAAAGGACACCCCACCCCCAGAAAAGCCAAAAAACCGGCAACGGTGGGGACGGGCGGGCACGGTCGAAAGGCCCTCGAAGGTAGAGGCCCCACGCCTAAAGCTGAAGATCGTGGGTGGCACCCCGCAGGGAAACGAAAGGCTGCCAAAGAGCGACTCGACGTTGCCAGGGCGCGCAAGGGTGGCTCCGGCGCACCCAAGCGCACCGCCCGAGCACTCGGTAAAGATGCCGAGATGGTCACGGGTCGCAACGCTGTTCTCGAAGCTCTTCGCGCCCGAATCCCGGCACTCTCGCTGACCCTCGCCACCCGCATCGAAATGGATGACCGGGTGCGAGAGTCTCTCACGCTCGCGAACCGGCACGGTGTCCCACTGCTCGAGGTGCCACGGCCTGAGCTTGATCGCGTCACCGGACCAGACACGGTCCACCAGGGAATTGCTCTCACCATCCCGGCCTATGACTATCCCCACCCCATCGAGATGGCAGATGCTGCCCTCAAACGCACCGCAGCCCCGATTATCGTCGCCCTTGATGGTGTGATGGATCCCAGGAACCTTGGTGCGATTGTTCGCTCTGTGGCAGCTTTTGGCGGCGCCGGTGTGATTGTTCCCCAGCGCCGTTCCGCAGGAGTCAATGCCACGTCCTGGAAGACCTCCGCCGGTGCTATCGCCAGGACCCCTGTGGCGATGGCTGCCAATATGACACAAACCCTGAAGGCTTTGAAAGACCGCGGGTTTTTTGTGGTGGGCCTCGATGGTGGAGCAACTGATTTTGTCCCCAACGCCGATATTGCCGCAGCCCCGTTAGTGATTGTTGTGGGTAGCGAAGGAAAAGGATTGTCTCGCCTGGTCACGGAGACCTGTGATCAGATCTTGGGCATCCCCATTTCCGCCAAGACGGAGTCGCTGAACGCGGGGATCGCTGCGAGCGTGGTGCTCTATGAGGTGGCCAGAGCCAGGTTCCTGGGGCGCAAAGCCTAGATTCGATCCCGCCAGTTGGCATCAATGGTGGGGTTGGGCAACGTGAAGGCTTCGGTCGGGGGACCTGTCACCATGGCCTCATCCCTTCTGTGGGCGAGCACGTTTTCCATATAGGAGGCAACACTTTCCTTGAACCCCACGTCTCGGTCTTCTTCCCGTGACTTCATACCTCGGTGCTCGAGCCACTGATGAAATATTTCCGCGGGTTCAAGTTTCCCCCGGAACTCTTTGGGGATTGCCTTCATGACTTTGTCATAGACCTGGGAGAGCCACTCGTGGGCGACGACTTCTTCATCCACCTCTTCCTGGGGGTAGTGAAACGCTCGAAAAGCGTCGAGGTCGTTCAATAAGCGCCTGGCCTGGTTTTCACCGGCGTCAATTCCTGTCAAACGAAGAAGCCGCCTGGTGTGGTGACCCGCATCCACCACCTTGGGCTGAATGGTGAGCTTGGAACCTGATTCGTCGCTGGAAATGCTGAGGTTCTCAATATCGAAACCCAAGTCATTGAGTCGCTGAACCCTTTGTGCGATCCGCCAGCGCTCGGACTGGTCAAAGCTTTCCCAGCCGGTCAATTCATCCCACAGGGCGCGATACGACAGCAGGATGGATTCCGAAATTTCCAGTGGATCAATCTCCCCATCGAGCCGGCCACCTGCCTGCAGGTCGAGTAGCTCCCCGGCCACATTGACACGAGCGATTTCCAGATCGTTTTCGCGCTGACCATCCGAGAGCGATCCGGGCATCAATTCACCCGTCTCGGCATCCACCAGGTAGGCAGCAAAAGCGCCCGCGTCCCGGCGAAACAGGGTGTTGGACAGGGAGACGTCGCCCCAGAAGAACCCCACGATGTGGAGACGCACCAAAAGCGCCGCTAAGGCGTCAGCAAGCCTTCTGGCCGTATCGGGGCGAAGACTTTGGGAATAGAGCGCGCGATAGGGGAGGGAAAACCTCAGGTGTCTGGTCACCAGCGCGGTGGGAAGAGGGTCACCGGTGTGGTCGGTTCTCCCGGACACAATGGCCACGGGTTCCACGCAGGGAACATCGAGGCGGTCGAGTTTTCGCAGCATGTCATATTCTCGGACCGCCAGCGCCTGGGTCGTTTCTTTGATAGCGACGATGTGGGGGCCTAAGTGGACAAACCGAACAATGTGGCGGGAGATTCCCTTGGGAAGCGCTGCCACCGCAGCCTTGGGCCATTTCTCCAACGGAAGATCCCACGGTAGCTCCAAAAGCTCAGCACTGCCCATCGATGCAGTGATGGAGAGCGAGGCGCTCATCGACTATTCCTTAACCATGCGGGTGGGGCTGCAGATTCTCGTTGCAGCCCCACCCGCATGACGACTAAGAGCCTGAAGAGATGGCCTCCTTAGTGAGGCGAGCGCCGGTGGCGGCGTCGAACACGTGCATGTGATGCTCCATGGGGAGCAGCGCAATCTTGTCGCCGGCAACAGGGTGGTTGCGACCGTCCACGCGGACGACCATTTCGATGGACTCGCCGTTAATCTCGGTGTTGGCGTAAAGGTAACCATCCGCGCCGAGTTCTTCCACGAGATCGACGGTGGCCTGGATTCCTTTGCCGGTGGCCGATACCGTGAGGTCCTCGGGGCGGATTCCCACGGTGACCTGTGACCCGGTGGCGCCATCGAGAGTCTTGCGGTCCACCTTGGCGGTGGCAGTGCCGAATTGGACGCCGCCGTCGACAACATCAGCGTCGAAGAGGTTCATGGCCGGTGAGCCAATGAATCCTGCAACAAACGCATTGGTAGGGGACTCGTAGAGATCCCGCGGTGTTCCCACCTGCTGCAGGACACCATCCTTCAGTACGGCGATTCGGTCCCCCATGGTGAGGGCTTCGGTCTGGTCGTGGGTGACGTACACGGTGGTGACACCCAGGCGACGTTGGAGAGAGGCAATTTGGGTTCTCGTTTGGACGCGAAGCTTCGCATCCAAGTTCGAGAGAGGCTCATCCATGAGGAACACCTGAGGCTCGCGAACGATGGCACGTCCCATGGCGACCCGCTGGCGTTGCCCACCAGAGAGAGCTTTGGGCTTGCGGTCGAGGTAGGGCTCAAGGTCCAGCAGCTTGGCTGCGTCCTGAACGCGGGTGGCACGGTTCTCTTTGCTAACACCTGCGATCTTGAGCGCAAAACCCATGTTTTCTGCCACGGTCATGTGGGGGTAGAGGGCGTAGTTTTGGAAGACCATGGCAATGTCACGGTCTTTCGGCGCGACATCGGTGACATCCCTGTCACCGATGAGGATGCGACCATCATCTATTTCTTCGAGCCCTGCGAGCATTCGCAACGACGTGGACTTTCCGCAGCCAGAAGGGCCCACGAGAACAAGGAACTCGCCATCTTCGACCCTCAGGTCGAGCGCGTCCACCGCGGGGGTGGTTGTTCCGGGATAGATACGACTTGCTTTGTCAAACGTCACTGACGCCATGATTTTCTCCTTCACCGGCAGGTACGTGCCGGACGATCCTTTGTGAATGGAACCCACCCCGCCCACATTGGCTTGGTGTTATCCCTAGTATGCCAGCACCGCCCGAGTCGGCACCAGTTTTTCCCAGTAGAGCCCCGTGTCAGTCCGGGATAAGATGACGGGTTGGCGCACGCTCCAAGCTTGCTCCGAGATTTCCTCTGTCACCATGGTGTGACAACTACGGTCCCTCAGGAAGAAACAGTCATGAACGCTCCAGATAATCGCCCCACCAAGAACGAGAAACGTCAAGACGCTCGCGAGAAGGCGCGCTCCATGCGCGAAGCACAAATCAAGCGCTCCAAGCGCAGTAAAGTCTTGACCCAGGCGAGCTGGGCCATCGGTGTGCTGGGCGTCGTCACTGTTGTCACTCTTCTCATTGTGACCTCACTGCGTCCTCCAGGGCCTGGACCAGCCAACATGCAAAGCGATGGCATTAAAATTGGCGCTGGGCTAGCCGCTGTGCAAACCCCCGCACTGTTGCCCGATGAGCCTCCTATCCCCTCTGAGCCCAACGCCGATGGTGTTCCCGCAATCAGTGTGTTTCTTGACTACACCTGTCCAGCGTGTGCGCAGTTTGAGGGCTACTATGGTCCTATTCTTCGCACCTGGTTGGAAAATGGCACCGCCACGGTCGCCTACCACCCGCTGTCTTTCCGTGATTCACAAACCGCAGGAACGCGCTTTGCTACGAGGGCAGCAAATGCCGCCGCCTGTGTGGCGGACAAAGCCCCGGATTCTTTTTTCGATTTCACTCAGTTGATGTTCGAGAATCAGCCTCAAGCCCCTGCCAGCTATGAGCTCACCGATGCCCAGATGGTGGAAATAGCAGGCGCTAGTGGTGTGGAAAACATCGATGCAGTGGCTAGCTGTATTGAGGAGGAGACCTTCTCCAACTGGGTCGGTCAGGCTACGGCCCGCGCGATGAGCTCGGGTCCGGTTCCGGTGAAGGATAGTGAAGTCGCGCTTATTAAGGGGACACCCACTGTTCTTGTCAACGGAAAAGAATTCCAGCCTGCCGTTCACGGTGACCTCGCGAGCTTCGTCGCTTCTCTGGAGGAGAGCGAGTAACCCACTCGTTCGGTACTCTTAGAGGCCTGCTCACGCAGGCAACGCCGGCTTGGCGCAATTGGTAGCGCATCCGACTTGTAATCGGAAGGTTACGGGTTCAAGTCCCGTAGCCGGCCCCACGAAAATTTATGGTTTCTTGCGGTCGATGACCGAAGCAATCGCCAAGACCAAAGAGATGGCCCAGCTGGCCCACAAGAGCCAGACCTGCCACGACAGCGGTGACCTCAATGTTCTGCGTAACAAACCGATTCCGGTTGCCAGAGAACTCAGTAGAGCACTACTGAACAAGAACTGACGCATACCCCCATTCTAAACGGCGCTTGGCGGCCCGTCTAGGAAAAGAGCCAATGCCGGGCTGATAATCTCACTCACGTGTCCCTCACGCCATCACCACCGTTGCCGAAGCTGGTGGTGGTGTCGAATCGTTTACCGATTGCCTACCGCGAAGATTCCACCGGCGCCAAAATCCCTATCTTGTCGCCTGGCGGACTGGTCGCTGCTCTTGCCCCAGCGCTTGCCGGAAGCGGCGCTGCTTGGGTGGGCTGGGATGGGACATTCTCTGGAAGTGAAGAACCCGTGGAACTGGAAGGGTTTTCCCTTCAGCCGGTCTCTCTTACCCAAGCTCACATAATAAATCATTACGAAGGTTTGAGTAATTCAACCCTGTGGCCACTTTTTCACAACGTCGGGGTGGATCCTGAATACTCAGAGGCGTGGTGGGCAGGCTATCTTCAGGTCAATCGACTTTTTGCCCAGCGAGTCTGCGATGTTGTAGCCGAAGGTGGGACCGTTTTCGTCCAGGACTATCAACTCATGCTGGTGCCGGAGTTTGTCCGAAGCCTCCGACCTGACGTGGTCATCGGGTATTTCCATCACATTCCCTTTCCCGAAGCCACACACGTGGCAGGGTTTGAGCACGCCGCAGAGCTTCTGAAAGGCCTCGGAGCCTGCGACGTTGTGGGTTTCCAGCGCCAGAGTGATGTGGATCACTTCCGCGCCTGCCTGCAGGAGCTGAACCCTTCGGCCGTAAGTGCTTCAGTTCCCTACAGCGCCGCCTATCCCATTTCCATTGACAGTGCTGCGGTATCCACCGCAGCTTCGCAGCCGGTGGTTCTTGCCAAAGCGCGGGAGTATGCAACGAGTTGGGGCAATCCGGAGTGGGTATTTCTCGGGGTCGACCGCCTCGACTACACCAAAGGTATTACTCAGCGCCTGCTTGCGTTTGAGGAGTTGTTGGCTTCTGGAGCGGTGAGCGCAGACACTGCTGTTTTTGTTCAAGGAGGGAGCCCCAGTCGAGAAAATGTCGCACGCTATCAACAACTGAGTGCTGAAATCGATGCCATCATCGAGCGGGTCAACGCCACCTTCCCCTCCGTTACCGGCCGCCCGGCAATCGTGTATCTGCGGGAAAACCTTCCCCGCACAGACATGTTGGCGCTTTTTGTGGTGGCAGATGTCATGGTGGTGAGCTCACTGGCTGATGGCATGAATCTGGTGGCCAAAGAATTTGTGGCCGCCCGCCACGATGACACGGGCGTGCTCATTCTCAGCACTCACGCAGGCGCTGCCGAGCAGATGCCAGAGGCATTGCTGGTGGATTCCTTTGTGGTGAGCGACATCACCAAAGTCATGCAGGACGCGCTCATCATGGAAAAAGGTGAAACAGCACGGCGCATGAAGCAGCTTCGAGCCGACGTAGCGATTCACGATGTTGCGGAGTGGGCAACCACCATCCTGGGGGACCTTTCCCAGGCTCGGAAAGCCTGAGTTATGGAGACCGACGAAAACCTGGTGGGGCGCAAGCGAGCATCGCGGGTTGTGCGAGTGCTAGCTAGTGCACTCGGTGCTGCCGTGGGCCTTGGCGCCATCGCGGGTGCCGGTTTTCTGGGGTTTGCAAACCCCAGTGTGGATGCTCTCATCCCCGCTGTTGTGGAGGCAGAAGAGGCAGCGGTGCAGGTCACTGGGCGGTTGAATCCGCAGACTCCTCAGGCCAGTGTCCGCTTCCCCACCTGCTCCATTTCCTCTCTGCTTGATGACCCTCGAATGGATGTTTTCTCCGGTGTGGTGATCGATCCCTGGAGTGGCGAGGTGCTGTTTGCTAGGGCGTCTGAGGGTTTACTCGCACCGGCGAGTGTTCTCAAGACCGTTACCGCGGCGGCTGCACTGAGTGCTCTTGGCCCCGATGCCACCTTTGCCACTACCGTTCGGGCGGGAGAGACATCCCAGTCAGTAGTTCTCGTGGGAGGGGGAGACCCCACACTTCGGTCGCGCAGCGGCGAGGGCGAAAGCGTTTATGTGGGAGCACCGTCTGTGACGGAGCTTGCAGAACAAACCATCGCAGCGGTTTCTGCGGGGTTGGAGGAGGGCACAAAAGTGTCCATCACGGAGCTCATTGTGGATGCCACCCTTTGGGATTCAGGGGACAACTGGGATGATTCGTGGGCAGAGAGCGCTCGGGTGAAAGGATTTCTATCCCGCGTCACCGCTCTCCAAGTCGATGGCGATCGCTCGAACCCCGCAGCGGCGATGAGCCCGCGGGGCAACGACCCCGTTACCCGGGCTGCCAACACTTTTGTTGATGCTTTGAAGGCGGCAGGGAACACCGCCCGTTCTGTCACGATTCGCTACGAAAACCCCGACTTGGAAGGCGCCGTGCTGGCGCGGGTGGAATCGAGGCCCGTGCAGGAGTTGGTCACCTATATGCTGAAAGAAAGCGATAACACGCTGGCGGAATTCCTCGCCCGGCAGGTGTCCTTGGCCGAAGGCTTGGATGGATCCCAGTCCAGCGTGGGCGAAGCACTCCACCAAGCACTCGAGCAGTATGGCGTGAGCGCAGAAGGCATCACCATCAGGGACGGGTCGGGACTGTCTGCAATGAATCAGGTCACCCCCGAATACGTCGCAGGAATCTTGATGGAGGTTTTTCGAAGTGAAGGCAGTATCGGGTTGTTAGTAGAGGCACTCCCCATCGCTGGTGTGGATGGGTCTCTGGATGACCG
>Ga0209223_10000236_pt1 | contig 64748 bp, 59 predicted proteins | sample COG_06_FD_184750 | JGI IMG/M metagenome (GOLD analysis project Ga0209223, IMG submission 184750) | Pelagic Microbial community sample from North Sea - COGITO 998_met_06 (SPAdes) (version 2) | ecosystem: Environmental > Aquatic > Marine > Neritic zone/Coastal water | place: Helgoland, sampling... | reverse complement strand
ATTTTGTTGATACCGCGGAGATGTACCCTACCAACCCCATGCGCAGAGAAACGGCTGGCAGAACTGAAGAAATTATTGGAAGCTGGATCAAAAAACGAAACCATCGTAATGATTTAATAATTGCCACCAAAATAACTGGTGAGGGTAGTACTACGGTAAGGGGTGGAGAACCCATCACAAAAGATCAGATCATTAGGTCAGTAGACCAGAGCTTATCAAAACTGAATACAGATTATATAGACTTATATCAACTTCATTGGCCAAATAGAGGATCATATCACTTCAGAAAATATTGGAACTTTGACCCTAAGTTGCAATCCACCGCTGAAATGGACGATCATGTTGAAGAAACGCTGAACATATTGTCAAATCTTATTGAGCAAGGAAAAATCAGGGCCATCGGCTTATCTAATGAAAGTGCATGGGGAACTATGAAGTTTGTCGAACATGCCAAACGCTCTAACCTCACCCAAGTTGTATCAATTCAAAATGAGTATAGTTTACTTTGTAGATTGTTTGATACCGACCTCTCCGAAGTTTGTCATCATGAGAACATTCAACTTCTATCATTTTCGCCACTAGCAGCAGGCCTTCTAACAGGAAAATACCAAAAAAATAAAATACCAAAAGGCTCACGATTGCAGGTAACCGCTGATACTTCTCCTAATTTGTCAGGTCGGATAGGCCCAAATACATTTGAGACTGTAGAAGCCTACCTAAGCATAGCAAAGATGTATAATATTGATCCAACTCACATGGCTCTTGCTTTTTGTGCTTCACGACCATTCATGGGCTCAGTGATTTTTGGGGCGACTAACAACACGCAACTTACGCATATAATTGACGGTTTTAATACGACACTTTCAGATGAAGTTCTAACAGCATTGAACAATGTTAACCGCCGACACCCAATGCCTATTTAGATGGATGCAATTCTCTCTATAAATTCGGTATCTAAGACTTATAAAAATAGTTTTAAAGCTCTGAATAATATATCACTCGAAATACCTAAAGGGGAGATTTTTGCACTTCTTGGGCCAAATGGCGCCGGGAAGACTACCCTGATATCTGCTATTTGTGGAATTATCAGACAAAGTAATGGTCATATTAAAGTGAAAGGCCTAGATACTATCAGAAACTGGAGGCAGACAAGACAATTAATAGGGCTTGTTCCTCAAGAATTAACACTTGATAACTTTGAGACTGTGTGGGACGCACTTTCATTTAGCCGAGGCCTTTTTGGAAAGTCACCAGACAAGGATTACTTGGAATGGATATTAAACGCTCTCTCATTATACGAGAAAAAAGATGAGTCAATTATTAGGCTTTCAGGTGGCATGAAAAGACGAGTGCTGATTGCTAAAGCTTTATCGCATAATCCAGAATTAATTTTTTTAGATGAGCCCACTGCGGGAGTAGATGTCTCCCTGAGAAAAAGTATGTGGAGCTTAGTTCAAGAGTTACGCCAGACAGGGGCCACAGTTATTCTAACAACCCACTACATCGAAGAAGCGGAAGAAATTGCTGATCGAATTGGGATAATCGACAATGGAAAATTACTTTTAGTCGAAGATAAGAACACACTCATGACCAAAATGGGTAAAAGGCAGCTGATTGTTTACGTTAAAAAGAAGATACAAATAATTCCTAAATTACTATCAAAATTTAAACTTCAAATCCATGCCACAGGCGAAGCTGTAATTTATACATATGATAAAAATGCGAATCGAACAGGAATCACTAGAATGCTAAACGCTCTTTATGAAAACAATATCATTGTGAAAGATCTACAAACACATCAAAGTTCTTTGGAAGAAGTGTTCTTATCATTTATAAATAAGGACGAAAAATGAATCTTTATGCAGTCAGGTCAATATATAAGTTTGAAATGGCGCGAGCCATTCGAACATTATTCCAAAGTTTCTTAGCACCAGTAATCTCCACCTCTTTGTATTTCGTGGTTTTTGGAACCGCTATAGGATCTCAGATCCCCGATATTGATGGAGTAAAGTATGGAGCATTTATTATTCCAGGGCTAATAATGCTATCCGTAATTACACAAAGTTTATCCAATTCTGCTTTTGGTATTTTCATGCCAAAATATAATGGAACTATTTATGAAATTCTTTCTGCGCCAATTTCTCCTTTGGAGACTATTCTTGGATACGTTGGTGCCGCCTCGACCAAGTCAATTTTTATTGGCCTAATAATTCTTACCACTGCAACCTTATTTATCTCTTTCGAAATAAAGCACCCATTTTGGATGCTACTATTTTTATTCTTAACTTCTGTTAGCTTCTCATTATTTGGTTTTATGATTGGAATATGGGCCTCAAACTGGGAAAAATTGAACCTGATACCATTAATTGTGGTAACACCATTAGTATTTTTAGGAGGTACTTTTTATAGTATATCCATGCTGCCTCCCACTTGGCAAGTAATCTCAAAGTTTAATCCAGTACTATATTTGGTTAGTGGATTTCGGTGGAGCTTTTTTGGAGAAGCCGATGTCCACATTCTAACATCAATCTTATCGATCCTTACATTTATTTCTATTTGCTTACTCGCCATCTTTTTTATATTCAAAACTGGCTATAAACTTAGAGAATAATTAAAGCTTCACGGCTTCATTGAATTACCTAATTAAGATGAATCGAAAAGTTCTTCCGGATAAGATCGTCAACCTCTTTAGAAAAACCCGCTTTTGACGGGTTGGACAGTAACTGCTTCTTCAGAGAAATGGCCTTTTTTAATAAATCAGGTCTCTCATTTTCAGCCCACTCTTTTGGACTTGTCCTATCCCCTAAGGCTGGATAAATATACTCAGTTTGCATTAATGCCAGTGTTTGAGAATGCCCTAAATAATGACCAGGGCCATCTAAACATACTGACCGCATTATATCCATGCTAACATTATCCTCTGTAACTTCAATTCCTCGAACACACCTCTGAACTTGCCCCAGTAAATCATCACCCAAAACTAAACTTTCTAAGCAAAACCCTAAAAGTGACGCATGCATACCCGCAGCTTCATAAACCATATTTAGTCCAGAAAGTCCTGCTAGTACATTAGACGTTGCCTGTTCCCAACCCGCCTGCATGTCCGGCAGCTTAGAATCAGCAATTCCAGCCGCAGCACCTCCAGGCAAACCATAAAAACGATGCATCTGTGCACAGCCAGCTGTCAAAAGAGCCTGTTCACCGGAGCCTCCAGACATAGCTCCCGTTCTTAAATCGGAAACAAACGGCCAAGTACCAAAAATTGCAGGATATCCTGGCTTGATCGCATTAACATACACAACCCCAGCTAAACATTCGGCGACCGCCTGAACGATTGCACCTGCTATGGACGGTGGAGCAGTTGCACCCGCCTGGCCTGCTGATAGTAATAATACAGGCATCCCCTGTCGTATGCAGGCTTCCATTACCAAACAGCTTTCCGTAGCAAACTTCATTGGAGGAACCACAAAACAATTAGAGTTTGAAATAAACGGTCTGGCTCGCCATTTATTTTCTCCACCAGCCATCATATGGACCATATTCATAATTGGATCTACATAAGATTCCTCTGTAAATGAGACCCCTACATGTTTTTTTGTTCCTGAACAACATGCATATACAGTATTTAAATCCATACTAAAGTTATCAGAAATATCTCTACAAACCATTGGGCGTTGTAGGAAATGTATATTATCTAACTGATCTACCAAATGTGCTGCGTTATAAAGGTCTTGTACGGTGCTATCTCGATACTCACGTTTCTCTAAATCGACTACATGAACAGCAGCGCCGGCCGTACCGTAGTGAACTCTATTCCCTGACAAATCCAAGTCGTATGAAGGATCCCGGCCAAATAAAACAAGATTTTTTTGAGCTGTTGCCAACATATCTTCTACTAAAGAACGTGGAAACCGTATCCTACCGTCATCTCCAAGAATCGCTCCCGCATCAGTAAGTATTTTTACACCACTTTCTGGGGCATCAAGAAGTCCAATTGTTTCTAAAGCATCTAAAGCAGCTGAGTGAATCCTTTCCACACCAGCTTGGTCTAAAGGATTAAAAGTTCCACCCGTCATTCCCGGTCGAATTGGTCTAATTGCAGCTTCTAAAGGAGCCGATCTTACTGCACGTCTGGCTGCTCTACCTCCCGACCTCTTAGGACCTCGTGGCTCCTCCTTTTGAAAGCTATCTCTACTCATAAAATCTCCTTTATAGCCTTACATTTAGGGATTTGGGATCATACATGGCCTTAGAACTCACTTTAGCTTCAAAGAGGTTACCTGCTATTTCTATTTCATATTTTGATGACAAAATATCCATAATATCTTCCTGAAAACAAGGTATATAGCCCAATCCAACCGCTGCCCCAAGATGGTGACCATAGTTTGCAGACGAAATATATCCAACAATTACTCCATTTCTAAGGATAGGTTCATTATGAAACATCATTGCTGATGGATCGAGCAAACAGAATTGAAGCAAAACTTTACTTAGCCCCTCTTCTTTTTTTGCTAATACGGCATCCCTTCCCAAAAAGTCTCCTTTATCTACTTTTACGGCAAAGCCAAGACCTGCCTCAAGCACATGATCTTCATCAGTGATATCGTGACCAAAATGCCGATATGCTTTCTCTATCCTGCAACTATCTAAAGTATGCATACCACATAGTTTCAGATTTTTAGCTTCACCAGCAATTTGAATTGCTTCAAAAACGTGCTGTGCTTGATCAGAACTGACATAGACCTCCCAGCCCAGTTCACCAACATATGTCACTCTGTGAGCTCTCGCGAGTCCCATACCGATTTCAATATTTTTCCATCTCCCAAAAGGATGTGATTCATTTGAAAAATCATTAGGAGAACAACTCGAAAGTACATCCCGAGAGAATGGACCCATCAGACATAGTACTGCTTCTGCAGCTGTAAAATCTAAAATTGAAATTGAAGAGTTACCCTGGTGTTTTTTTAACCATGATAAGTCACGCTGTAAGGTTGCACAGGGCACAACTAACAGAAATGAGTTTTCTGCAAGACGAGAAACAGTTAAATCTGACTCTATGCCTCCCTTTTTATTGAGCATTTGAGTGTAAACGATGCGTCCCACTTCAACATCAATTTGTGCTGCACATAATCTTTGAAGAAAACTTAATGCGTCTTTTCCGTCCACTCGTATCTTTCCAAAGGATGACATATCAAAAAGTCCAACACCCTGCCTTACAGCTAAATGTTCTTCTCTTTGATTTTCAAACCAATTCTGTTTACCCCAGTCATACTTATACTCCTGTAGTTGATTTCCGGTGGAGAACCAGTTTGCCCTCTCGTAGCCAGCGACTTCTCCAAAAACGGCTCCTTGAGATCTTAAACTCTCATGCAGAACTGACCGACGAATTCCACGGCTTGTCACCATTTGCCTGTATGGATAATGGTCGGCGTATAAAAGTCCAAGAGTTTCGGTAACCCGTTCTTTTAAATACTTCTTATTTTTTTGAAACGGTTGCACACGCCGAATATCAACATCCCACAAATCAAACGGGGGATATCCATCATTTATCCAACTGGCCAACGCCATACCTGCACCACCTGATGAGACTATTCCTATTGAATTATATCCGCCAGCAACCCAATATCCATTTAATTCGGGGGCCTCGCCCAAGTAGTATCTATCATCCGGCGTGAAACTTTCAGGACCATTGAAAAAAGTATGAATGCCAATTTTTCCAAGTATTGGAAGCCTATTAACACCCATTTCAAGAATGGGTTCAAAGTGATCGATATCTTCCGGTAATTGATCAAAACAGAAGTCTTCTGATATCCCATCCATGCCCCAAGGCTTAGCTTTTGGTTCAAACGCACCCAACAGCATTTTTCCAGCATCTTCTTTATAGTATGCACATTCATCAGGCACTCTTAGAACAGGTAGCTGTCCTAAACCATCTATAGGTTCAGTAACAATATAAAAATGTTCGCATGCGTGTAATGGAATGGTCACATCATTTTCTTCAGCCAATGCTTTTGACCACATTCCCGCACAATTGACCACTACATCTGTCTTTATTTTCCCAATCTCTCCGTTAACGGATGTGTATGAGACTCCAGTCACTTTTCCATTGTCAGAATGAACCTTTGTGACTTTAACATCCTCACAAATTAGAGCTCCCCTTTGACGAGCTCCCTTTGCAAGTGCTAAAGCAATATTAGCGGGATCAGCTTGACCATCTTTAGGTAAAAATACGCCCGCTAAAACTCCGTCAGTGTTCAAGTAGGGGTATTTGGTTTTTATTTCTTCCACAGTCACTTCATAAGCCTCAACATCGAAGGCCCGTGCAAGGGACGCCTGACGAAATATTTCTTCTTTACGATCTGACGTGAGGGCCACTGTTAAAGACCCATTCTGCTTCATACCAGTCGCAATGCCGGTTTCTGTTTCTAATTGAGTATAAAGATTAGCTGAATACTTAGCCAGCCGAGTCATATTAAGATTTCCTCTAAGTTGTCCAATCAGGCCCGCAGCATGCCACGTTGTTCCCGATGTAAGTTTCTTCCTTTCAAGCAAAACAATATCTTTCCAACCCAACTCAGCCAAATGGTAGGCAACCGAACACCCCGACACACCGCCACCAATAATAACAGCACGAGCGTTCGCTGGAATTATCATGCTGTTATTCTTTTATTTTGTGAATCCCAGGTCGCTTGGTTCTCTTGGACGACTGCTGCAACCCTAAGTCCAAACACATCAACTTCAAGTTTTTGTCCTGGAACGGCAAACTCCTGATGGAGCATCGCTAAAGCAATTGACTTTCCCACTCTATAACCCCAGCAACCAGATGTAACCTCTCCAACAATCTTATTGTCCTTCCACAATGTAGCCATATATGGTGCGTCACATTCCGTTAAATCAAGAAGAAGTGTAACGGATTTCTTTTTTATCCCCTGTTGCTTTTCAACTAAAAGAGCGGCCTTACCAGGAAAATTCTGCTGCTTATCAAGTCTTACAAACCTATCCAAACCAGACTCAAATAAAGAATAGTCAGTCGACAAATCACCCTTCCAAGTTTTATAACCTTTTTCGATTCGAAGCGAATTTAAAGCAAACATTCCAAATGGCTTTGCTCCTGCGTCCAATAGCTCTTTATAAATTGGCTCAATATTCTTATTTTCAGTATGGATTTCCCACCCAAGTTCACCTGCAAAGCTTACTCTAGCCAAATCAACCTCAAAAAAATTGACCGTAGTCCTCTGCAAACTCAACCAAGGTTGCTCTAAATCAGCAGAAGTAAACTGCTTCAATAACAAACGTGATTCTGGTCCAGTAACAATTAATGTCGAGTAATCTCGAGACAAATCCTCAAGAGATATACTTCCTTCGAGAGGAAGCTGCGCTTTAAGAAGTTCATAATCGTGCCATTGGGCAGAAGCCGCCGTTATCAACGTAAAATCATCCTGCCCATATCGCATGACAGAAAACTCAGTTACGACGCGACCTCTATGATCAGAAAAATATGCTAAGTTCATTTTTCCAATTTTAGGCAAAGCCCCCGCTATTAAATTTTCTAGCCAATTTGAGCAACCGTTGCCCGACAAGTGAAACCGAGAAAATCCTGGTAAATCCAGTACCCCTACTGCATCCCTAACGGCCTCACATTCTTCCTTAACCCGCTTTTCCCATGGCCCTAATCGAGACCATGTTTGGGTGCTCTCTTCACTAGTATCATCACCTGACTTAGCAAACCAATTTGCGCGCTCCCAGCCATTATAGACCCCCATCTGACCTCCTAGTTTTAAAATCCTATGGTGATTTGGCGAGAGTTTTTTATTTCGGCCAGCCGGCCAGCTGTGATGCGGAAAATGCATTGCATATTCGTGACCATACACTTCCATTCCTTTCTCAACACAGTGAGAATGATCACAATAGTCAGTAAATCTACGCGGATCACAGGACCACATATCCCACTCTGTTGAGCCCTCAACAAGCCACTCAGCAAGCACTTTCCCAGCCCCTCCTCCTTGAGCAATTCCAAACGTAAAAACGCAAGCTTCAAATGCGTTGGGCACACCTGGCATTGGTCCAATCAAAGGATTCCCATCAGGGGCATAGGGTATAGGTCCATTAATCACTTTAGATATCCCTGCTTTTCCAAGGATAGGAACTCGCGCCATAGCATCCTCTATATGCCACTCCAAGCGCTCCAGATCATCTGGGTATAACTGAAAGCTGAAATCATCAGGCATTGGATCGCTTGGTTTCTCCCAATGCGCTTTACAATTTCCTTCATAGGGACCCAAATTTAAGCCATTTTTCTCCTGCCTTAAATAATAGCTGCTATCAACATCTCTAAGTAATGGTAATTTACTACCCGACTCTTCTGCCCACTCCTTTAGTTCTGTGATCTCATCTGTCAGCAAATATTGATGGCTCATAACCATCATAGGAACTGTCCGACCACCAAAGGGTTTGAACCATTCCCCGACAGTTTGTGCATAGTACCCAGCAGCGTTCACGACGTATTCAGCCCTTATTTCACCCTTTTCTGTTTTTATAATCCATTCATTATTTTTTCTATCAACCCCAACAGCGGGGCAAAATCGTAAAATTTTAGCTCCTAAATCTCTTGCCCCCTTTGCTAGAGCTTGAGTTAATTGTGCAGGATCAATATCACCGTCGTTGGGGTCCAATAAACCTCCAGCTAAATCATGCGTTTCTAAAAATGGATACCTATCCTTTAATTCGCTCGGACCCACTACGTTTAAATCCATACCCTGATTAAGCCCCATTCCCCTAGCCCGCTCAAACTCTTTCATCCGGTTAGAGGTGTGGGCTAATCGTATGGAGCCAGTCACATGGTAGTTCATTGGGTAGTCAACTTCAGTACTCAAATTCCTATACAATTCCGTAGAATAACGTTGCATATTCATAATTGCCCATGAGGCAGAAAAAGTTGGAACATTGCCGGCTGCATGCCATGTGCTACCGGCAGTCAGTTCATTTTTTTCTAAAAGTACAGAATCAGTCCAACCAGATTTTGCCAAATGGTAGAGGCACGAAACACCAACAGCCCCACCCCCAATAATTACAACTCTAGCCGAAGTTGGAAAATCTACCATATATTTCACCCTTATTGACTCCTCACCGAGAAAACTTACCGTGATTATCAATGAACAAATGTGAAATGCAAATATTTTTATTACATTTTTTGTAATTGAATTAAAAGAAGGCCTGCAGTCCCGTTTGGGCACGACCAAGAATTAGTGCGTGGATGTCATGAGTTCCCTCATAAGTATTGACTGTTTCAAGATTCTGAGAATGTCTCATTACTTGAAAGCTGGATGAAATCCCGTTCCCACCGTGCATATCTCTTGCAAGTCGTGCAATTTCCAGAGCTTTGCCACAATTGTTTCGCTTAAGCAGACTTATTGCTTCAGGAGATGCTGTTCCATTATCCATTAACCTTCCCAATTGCAGCGCAGAATGTAATCCTAGCGTGATTTCCGTCTGCATATCAGCAAGCTTTTTTTGAAATAACTGTGTTTGTGCAAGAGGTCGTCCGAACTGTTTCCGAGCCAGGCCATAATCTCTGGCCGCATGCCAACAAAACTCTGCAGCTCCAAGGACGCCCCACAAAATTCCATACCGAGCTCTATTTAGACAACCAAAAGGGCCTTTTAAACCCTCAACACCTTCTAATAGAGCATCATCGCCTACCTCAACATTATCCATGATAATTTCTCCAGTAATAGACGCCCTCAAGCTTAATTTACCAGTAATCTTTGGCGCAGAAAGTCCCTTAAGCTCTTTATCTAATACGAAGCCCTTAATCTTGTTTTCATGGTGATCTGACTTCGCCCAGATGATAAACACGTCTGCAACTGGCGAATTAGATATCCACATTTTTGAACCTGAAATAACGTAACCGCCGTCAATTTTTTTTGCACGGGTCGTCATTGAACTCGGATCAGAACCCGCTTCAGCTTCGGTCAACCCAAAACACCCTATTTTATGTCCAGCCGCAAGGCTTGGTAAGTATTTTTTTCTTTGTTTTTCATTCCCATAGGCATAAATTGGATACATGACTAAAGATGATTGCACAGAAAGCATCGATCGATATCCAGAGTCTATTCTCTCAATTTCTTTCGCAATCAGACCATATGAAAGATAACTGGAATTCAACCCACCGTACTCCTCTGGTATCGTTACACCAAGTAGCCCCATATCCCCCATTTCTTTAAAAATCTTTAAATCAAATTGCTCGTTGTCATATGCAGCAATAACTCGTGGTTTGAGCTTTTCTTCTGCAAAAGCTCGAGCGGCATCACGTAACATACGCTCGTTTTCACTTATAGAGTTTTCAAAAAGAAGAGGGTCCTCCCATAAAAATCTTGCTAATTCAGGCCCATTTTTACCACTCGCAGCTATCAAGTTATCTTTCATAAAACACCCTCCTCAAATTATCTAAGCATTTGCCTGCACAGCCGTTACGGCTATCAGGTCATAAATATCATTAACCGAGCATCCACGAGACAAATCATTCGCTGGACGGCAAAGACCCTGTAAAATTGGTCCAATCGCTCGAGCACCCCCCAACCTTTCAGCAATTTTATAACCTATGTTGGCTGCATCAAGGTTAGGAAATATCATAATATTTGCCTCTCCTTCTAAAGGAGATCCATTAGTCTTTTTCTTACTAACTGAGGGCACAAATGCCGCATCAAATTGTAATTCACCATCAACCTTAATATGTGGAATATCCGACTGGAGCATTGATGTTGCGTCAGTGACAAGTCTCACTCTTTTGTGACGTGCACTTCCCCGGGTTGAAAATGAGAGCATTGCAACTTTTGGATCTCCTCCAATAAGTGTATTATAGGACTGAATTGACGACTTTGCTATTTCAGTCAATTGAATTGCAGTTGGTTCAATAACCAAGCCACAGTCTGAAAAAATAAGAGCTGTGTTTTTGGGGTGGTAAGGTTTATCTAATATCATCAAGAAAAAGCTTGATACTGTATTAATTCCTTCAGCTTTCCCGATTATTTTTAAAGCGGCACTTACTGTTTTAGAGGTTGTTTCCACAGCACCTCCTATGGTTCCGTCTGCGTCTTCAAGACGAACCATCATAGCCGAGAAATTTAAAGGCTCAACGACTTGAGCCATGGCTTCCTCAAGTGGTAGAACTCGATTTTTTCTCAATATCGCATATTCTTCAGCGTATTTTTCTAATTTACTCGAGGACTTTGGGTTAATAATTTCAACTTCGTCAGGGTTTGATCCGAGAGACCTAATCTTTTTTTTTATAAGACCCTCGTCACCAATTAAAATAGGATTAGCCAACTGAGTGTTGTTCGCCCGAAACGCAGCCTCTATCACTCTTTGATCCTCACCTTCCGAAAGAACAATCCTCCTGCGAACTAATTTAGCTGACTCAATAATTGAAGTTAACGTATCCATACTTTATCTCTCGCATTGAGGCATACGTTTATAAAACATTTATTCAAAACCCAACCTTTTTAAGCTCATTTTTTCCTTGCCTCAATTTCAGGCGATCTGCTGCGATCTCATGTCTGATGAATCTATTCCCGCAATTGAATTTGGTTTTTTCATAGCATCGCGTCTAAAAGGTTCGCCAAGCTCTTGATTCAAAACGACTTCTATGAATGTGGTCACGTTATTATCCATTTGATCAGTGATAGCTTCATTTAGAGCATCCGTTAACTCTTGCATTCCAAGAACTTGGACACCTTTCAAACCGCATCCTTCAGCAACTTTGGCGTATTCCACACCAAGATTTAATTCAGTACCAACAAAGTTGTCGTCAAACCAAAGTGTAGTATTTCTTTTCTCCGCACCCCATTGATAATTACGGAAAATAACCATTGTTATTGCTGGCCAATCACCGCGACCGCAAGCCGTCATTTCATTCATGGAAATACCAAAAGCCCCATCGCCGGCAAAACCCACAACAGGTGTATTTCGTTGTGCTATTTTTGCTCCGATAATAGATGGAAGTCCATATCCGCATGGACCAAAAAGACCAGGGGCTAAATATTTTCTGCCTTCTTCAAAGCTTGGATATGCATTACCAATAGCACAATTATTACCAATATCAGACGATATAATCGCATCCTTTGGCAAAGCTGATTGAATAGCACGCCAAGCCATTCTGGGGCTCATACGTTCCGGTTCTCGGGTGCGTGCTCTTTCATTCCAAGTGGTTCCTGGATCGTCATCCTCATGGTCCATGGATGATAATTGCTGCAGCCACCTCGATTTTGTTTCAGAAATTAAGGCTGAACGATTATCTCTTCCTTCATCACCAGCATCATCAGATAAAAGCTCTGCTAACTTTTGAGCAACCTGTTTTGCATCACCCTGAATTCCCACGGTTACCTTCTTTGTCAAACCTATCCTATCAGAGTTAATATCAACTTGAATAATTTTAGCGGCAGTTGGCCAATAATCGATACCATATCCTGGAAGAGTAGAAAATGGATTGAGTCGAGTTCCAAGAGCTAGAACCACGTCCGCTTTAGAAATGAGTTCCATGGCAGCTTTAGAGCCATTGTAACCCAAGGGACCAACGGATAACGGATGCGATCCAGGGAAGGCATCATTATGCTGATAACCACAACACACCGGTGCAGTGAGTTGTTCAGCTAATTGCACAGACTCTGATATTGCATCTCCAATTACTACCCCGGCTCCATTCAAAATTACAGGAAATTTTGCTTTGGACAAAAGTGCGGCGGCAGCAACTAAGGCTTCTTTACCTCCTGAAGGCTTTTCAAGCCTGACGATTTGCGGCAATTCAATATCAATTTCTTGTGTCCAATAATCTCTTGGAACATTGATTTGAGCTGGTGCACAACCTCTCCAGGCTTTTTCGATAACGCGATTCAAAACCTCACCCATTCGGGAGGGATCGCGGACTTCTTCTTGATAGCACACCATATCTTCAAAAAGCTTCATCTGCTCAATTTCCTGAAATCCACCCTGACCTATCGTCTTATTCGCTGCCTGAGGGGTTACCAAAAGCAAGGGCGTATGGTTCCAGTAAGCTGTCTTAATTGGCGTTACAAAATTAGTAATTCCAGGTCCATTTTGAGCTATTGCCATAGACATTTTTCCTGATGCTCGTGTAAAACCATCAGCGATCATTCCTGCATTTGTCTCATGCGCACAGTCCCAAAATTTTATTCCTGCTGAAGGAAATAAATCTGAAATTGGCATCATGGCAGATCCAATGATACCAAACGCATTATCGATACCGTGCATCTGGAGTACTTTTATAAAAGCTTCTTCAGTAGTCATTCGTGTCATTTGCGAGACCTCTCATGGAAATTTTGATTAGTAGCATATTTCGCTCTTGATTAAGTAATTAGTTCTATTTCCTGCATTAACAAAGAGAAATAGTGCCCACATAATCTTTTATCCAAAAACTATCGTAAAATTTATCTAGAAACAAGGTGATTTTGATAAGTTTTTTGGAAGGAAGAGATAATTAGAATTTTTGAAAGTTACAAAACTATAGTGCAGCTCCTATATTGTTCTCTCAAATTAATTTAAGGTTTATTTGTTTTTACCTACACTTTTCAACAAAGTACTTTTTTGTTTTTACATCCATCAAATTAGGGCAACTTTTGTGCAACTATGGAACATTAGAATTAATTCCGACTTTACTCGAAAAGCATGCGCAAAGCTTTACTGGCGGTTGGCTTGAGCAAAATAAATAGTGGATACGAACTAGCAAATAATAAGGGGGAAATAATAAATAAATTTATCAGAATGGCGTGCGCTGGTGCACTGACTTAGTGCTCTATGTATGCACCACTTACCAAATCTGCATAAGCAATAATGAAAAGTTAGGTGTTACAGATTAGTAACCACTATACGTATTCAGTTCAGTGATTTCTGAGGATGTATATGTAAAGTGGCGATCTGAAACTTGCAATCTAATGCATATTCTCATCTGTTTGACAGCGTACCGTCAACAAGCGAGGCGAGGTACATCTATTAATACTCAGGAAAAACTGAACACAGCACGATAATTGATTTACGTTGGTAGTCATTGGTCTGTTGGAAATGCTTACAGTTAAAGGCGTTAGACATGGTGCTTGGGGTTAGTCTTGTTCCTGCGCCTTTGAGTCAAACCCACCAAAGTCTTTAAACAAATTTGGATCTCCAAAAATACTATCAAATTCTTTTTTCTCACCTGCGTCACCATTTTCTGACGATATCTGATTAGCTTTTTCAGCGTTCTTTTGTAGTAACTTCAGCTGGTCGGCAAAATTAGACTTCTTTTGTTTTTCTGTGGCAGCGATACAGGTGGATCCATACAACCCTTTCTCCACCATTTTATTAAACCCGAAAATGCATACTACGACAACAAATAATATACTAAAGATTGATTTTGGCATTTTGAGGCCATTTTTTTCGGCTTTCCTGAGGCGCGAACCTGAAGTTTGGGCGAATAAAGCTTCAGCTTCGAACTCCTTTTTCTTTTTATCTTCTCGCCTTCTGAGGACTTCATATAGTATTGTTACTACTAAGGTTATTAAGATGATTACCAGTGCCAGAGAGCTGATTGCTGGACTTATTCCAAGGCGAACTTTTGATGCAATAACAGTTGTAAGAGTTTGATCAGATAAAATACTGAAGACAGTAGTGTTGTAGTTCTCAAAGGAAGCTAGAAATGCTATCACGCAGGACGAAGCAATCGCGGGCATCATGTAAGGTATTAATATTTTAAAAAAAACTTGGGTTTGGTTTGCTCCAAGATCTAAAGCTGCTTCTTCTTGTGTTTGATCAAACCTCTGTAATCTGGCAACAAAAATTAAAAAACAGTAGGTAGAGATGAAACAGGTCTGAGCCAATATAGTTAAGAAAATACCATTTCTTCCTAGTTGTGTGGCTAAACCGCCGCCTCCCATAGTGGCAATTCTGTCCCAAAGAACGACCGTCGAAATTCCAATAATTACGCCTGGAAACAATACCGGCATTATCGATATGGAATAAAACGCAGTACGAAACCTACTATGAACTTGCGTTAAAACCAGTGCAGCTGCCAACCCTATAGGAACTGCCAGAAGAACAACCCCTAGTCCAATTTTTAAAGATGTAATTAGGCCTTCGTGCAGCCTCCAATCTGTTGCTAACCCTGCAAGGTGTTGTCCATCATAGGCAATTTTGCCTTCGTTAAACCATCGAAAACTGAAGCACTCCCAGGGGGTTACTGATGGAAATTCGGCTGAATTAAAAGCTGTGATACTCATTATGACAAGTGGGCCAAAAAGGTAGGCAAAGAAGATAAAAATATAAATACCCAATAAGATATTTAAAGCTTGTTGAGATTTCATCTTACAATCTCACCTATTTTCACTTTAAAGATTTTCATCATTAAAAGTACAAAAACAACTGACACAGACAGCAACATAACTGAATAAGCCGCTCCCCTTGGCCAATTATCGTTCATATTAAACCACTGATAAATTAATTGAGTGAACCAAAATGTATTGGGGCTACTCAAAACTACTGGTGTCGCTAACGCCCCTGCGGTGAGCATGAAGACCATAGTACATCCGGACGCAATCCCCGCCTTGGCATGTGGGATAACAATCCGAAAGTGAGTTTTTAACATTGATGAACCCAAATCTTCAGCCGCTTCAAGTTGATTTTTATCCAAAGTATCCATTGCATTATAGAGCGGGAATATCATCAGTAAAATGTACGCATAATTAAGACCAGTGTAGAGGGCGACATCCATAGCTATAAAATTTATGCCGTTGTCTATTAAACCCAATTTTATAAGCACATTGTTTATGAATCCCTCCCCAGCAAATAAAATACGGAGTGCAAAGGAGCGGAGAAGCTCATTAATCCAGAAAGGAATAATTAAAGAAACGATCAACAACCTTGCAGTATTGGCCGAGGCAACTTTAGCAATATAAAAGGCAATAGGATAACAAAAGCAAAGATTAATGAACGTAATTAGAACAGCTATTAGAAGTGTGTCTTTGAAAACCCCAACATCTACATAATTGTAACTTTCTCCACTAGTTTCAGAACCAAAAAGAAAATGTTTGTAATGGGTTAGTGTGTAGACGTCGTCTGGACCACCCCTTAATAGTGACGGTATGTTAGGGCGGAATGAAAGATCAAACATATATAATTGTGGTATAATAATAAGAAAAACTAGCCAGAACCCAATAGAGATTATTAAATAGGTTGAGATCAGGGGGCCGTTTTTATTAAAGAAATAATTCATTCTTGTTCTCTCTAATCCACCGCCAAAGGTCCCACGGGAAGGACAACGGCATCTCGCGAGGAAAATTTTAATTCAACTTTTTTCGAATTTGATAAGTCTGTAGTATCTATGGCATTGGACACACTACAGCGAACATTCTGTTTGCCATCGATACTCATATAAATATTTTTTAAATTCCCTTCGAATTCAATTGCTTTTAAATTCGCAGTAAAAACATTATCTGCCTGATTGTTTTGGTCTTTAAGAAAAATGGATTCAGGCCTTACAAACATTATTACCTTGTCATTTTTTTTGAAAGTATACTTTGTACCCTCCCCCAAACTACCAGCTTTTGCTAAATAATTCGTTCCATCAACTGATACATTCACCATATCACCATTTACGGCACTAACAGTCCCATAGAACGCATTATTCTCACCAACAAACGTAGCTACAAATGGGGTGCGAGGCGATTCATACACGTTATGACAGGAACCAATCTGTTCCAACTCACCTTGGTTCATCACCGCAATTCGGTCTGACATAGTCAATGCCTCACCTTGGTCATGAGTGATGTAAATGAACGTTATACCAACTCTCTTCTGGATCTCTCTCAGTTCTGTTCTCATCTTCTGGCGTAATTTTAAATCTAGTGCGGACAACGGTTCGTCTAAAAGCAGAACCTCTGGTTCGATTGCCAGTGCACGTGCAATAGCCACCCGCTGCCGCTGCCCACCAGATAGTTCATGTACTTTCTTATCACCCTGGCCAGTTAAAGCGACTAATTCTAAGAGCTCATCAGCTCGTTTTCTCCTTTGTACTTTCCCAGTTCCCCTTACTTCCAAAGAAAATGCTATATTGTCTGCTACAGACATTAGCGGGAACAAAGCAAGATTTTGAAATATCAGAGATGTCGGCCTCTTGTTAGCTCCAATTCCAGCCATATCCTGATTGCCAATTAGAATTTTTCCATCAGACGGCTCCGAAAACCCAGATATTGCACGCAGCAGAGTGGTTTTTCCACAGCCAGAGGGTCCAAGGAAGCTAAAGAACTCTCCTTTTTCTATTTTGACACTAACATTTTTTGCCGCATAAAAATTCCCAAAAGAAACAGAAACGTTTTGCAGTTCTACATCAGCACTCATAGGTCAATTCCTTAAAATACACTTCAACTGTTATAACACAAAACCAATAGAAAAAAAGAGCGCCCCAACAAGTTCAGGGCGCTCCAATTTTTTAAAATTGAAATTTTTAAGCAGTTTCGAATTTGTTTGCATATTCAGCACGCGCATCTGCGAACCAGGGTGGCTCAGGAGGCCATGGGTTCAATTTGGATGCGGTATCCCCAGGATATACTGCCTGCGAGATAGCCTTTGTTTCATCAGTATAATGGTCGGAAGCACCAATAACAGCCGAATTATATCCAATCTCGTTGATTGTTAGGCCACCAACTTCTGGCGTGAAGCTATAATTAATAAGTTCGTAAGCTTCGTCTCTGTTTTCTGCTTTGGCCGACATTGTTATTCCGTCAACCCAAGCAAGTGCACCTTCCTTGGTAGTTTGGTATGCAACAGGCTCACCTGATTTCATCATCGATACAATTGGTCCGTCCCATGTTTGACCCACGACAACACCATCTGAAGTGAAGCCTTGCTTCTGTGGATCTGCACCCGACCAAAATTTTACTAAGTTGGACTTTTTAGAAATACAATAGGCAGTAATTATCTCCCAGTTTTTTCTCATAGTCTCTTCGTCTTTGTAGGAAGACCAGAAGTCCATTTTACCCTCATGATGCATCCAAATACCACAACCTGTCATCATTGAGTATGTTCTGCCCATCATAAACGCACCATTTATACCTGGATTTGGTTCCCATATGTCACCAAAACTTGGTAGTCCATCCGGGGTCCATTTGTCTGTTCTCCATGAGATTGACTCCGTACCCCAAAGCTGTGGCAGCCAGTGAGATCCTTTATTCCCAAAGTTCCAATCACGCTCTCCAACAGCCACCATACCTGCATTCACATTTCCAATATTTGTTATTTTGTTCATGTCAAATGGCTGAAGTACTCCAAGATTTTCCCATTGAAGAGCTCGCATATTTGTTGGACTTGCGAGATCGTAGCCAGCACCGCCGCCAGCTTTCATTTTTGAAATGATCTCTCCGTTATCACCAATTTTTGTGTGATTAATTGTAATACCAGTTTTTGCTTTGAAATCAGCGACCACTGAGTCTGGCAAATACTCGCCCCACATCAGGACATTTACTTCACCACTTGTTGCGGCAAATGCGTTTTTTACAAAGATTGGTGCAGCTGGTACAAATGCAGCCAAGGCTGCGCCGCTGGCTAAAAGTGTGCGGCGGTTTAATTTCTTAACCGCTTTTTCAGTATTTTGTATAGGTTTCTTAGAGTCGTTCATAGTTCCCTCCTAGGTTAATTAGTTAAGAACACCACAAAATGTTTTAAGAAACAACTAAAATAGTTCAAATAGCTATTCCTTTATTCAATGATTGGGCCGAAAAGTGTCTAATATTTTTAAAATAAATAAAATAGTATACTAATAGTTACTCACCAACCTTGATATGATTTTATAGCCGCCTTGTTAAATAAATTACAGTCGTAAGCATGGCAAGTGGCACCGTTAGCAGTGATAATGAAAATGATAAGCCAGTACTTACTTTAAAAAATTTAATCTTAATTATATTCCAAAAAATGCAATTAAGTTTTAATAGATTGTGATAAAATACACATCAATTCGAAAATTAGTGAAACCCCCAGCCAAGCAGTACCACCGGCAGAATCGAGTGGTGGCGAAACTTCAACTAAGTCAGCACCTATCAGGTTTATACCCGCTAATTCGCGGACAACCTGTTGGGCTTGAAAACTGTTCGGCCCACCAATTTCTGGTGTTCCAGTTCCGGGTGCGAAGGTTGGATCAATAAAGTCAATATCATAGGTACAATACGTTGGTAAGGTTCCAACTATCTCACGTACTTCAGACATAACGTCGGCAATTCCACGTTCAAAAAATTCTTCAATACGAATAATTCTTACACCCTGGTCTATTCCCCATTCGATGTCATCAAGGTTATATGCTGTGCCTCGAATGCCCACCTGGACAAAGCGTTTTGGGTCTACCAAACCTTCTTCTATTGCACGGCGAAAAGGGGTGCCATGGGTAAATTTATGGCCGCCAAAGTAGCTGTCAAATAGATCTGTGTGACTGTCAAATTGTATCAGACCCAGCGGTTCATCAATTGCCAATGCGCGTAGAATAGGGAGTGTAACCAAATGATCTCCACCAGCCGTCATTGGAACAATGTTTTTTTTCTTCATGACTGAAATAAATTCTGTCACACGATTAAGGCTATCTTGGATATCTACTGGATTTGGTGGCACATCGCCTAGGTCAGCACAATTAACGCTGGCAAAGGGTGAAACACTTGTCACTGGGTTCATTGCCCGAATCATAGTGGATAGATCGCGCATTTGGCGTGGTCCGTGTCTTGCGCCGGGCCTGTTTGTCGTACCGCCATCCCAGGGTACGCCTAATAACCCTATATTTACGTCATCAAAACGAGCATGATCTGGATTCACGTAGGGGAGCCGCATGAAAGTTGGCACACCGGCAAAACGAGCAAGTTCCATTGCAGAAATGGGTTGGAAAAAGGGATCAGCGTCGTGGTTCATCACAGGTCCTAATTTTTTATTGGTTTTTGTATTTTGCAAACTTAACTAATTAATTCAAGCATAACTAGTTAAATAGTGCATACAATGCCAATCTCTGGAACTCTTGAGGTCTTTTTAACTCCATAGTCGCCCCATTATAGTCGCCCCATTATAGTGATTTCCTAAATGCACTTAAAGCTTACAGCAGGCTATAGTTTTGTTTAAATTTAGAACCAAAGCACGTAACTTAAATTTTTGCTTGGACGACTGCGGAGAACCTGCTTGGGCTTTATAAAAATATTGAACGATCTAACAAAGAAGTTAAAGCACTAATCCTAGAAAATATATGCAGTAAGAACAGATTCGAATTACACTTTTCATAATCTGAATGCCAGGCAGGTTATTTGATTTAACAATGCGATGGCTTATAAGGAGGCGGTCTACTTAGAGTGGAAAAGGCTAAGTAATTTTTTATCGGATCCTAGGTTCATAAAAACTTACACTTATGTCTTTCCTTTTCTAAAAATAAAACTAATTCTACCATCTGAGAAAGTACTTTCATAAAAAAGAAATACCAAATAAGATATTATTCTATTTCTTATTGCTTACGGTTGTTATACGAGTTCAATTAATAAATTGCGGGAGATGAAATATGGCTTATGATTTACCGATAAACTCACTTGAAAAACAGTGGATGCCATTCACAGACAATCGAGGTTTCAAGTCAGACCCACGTCTGATTACTGAAGCAAATGGCGTTTATATGACGAGCCATCGCGGAACGACGGTAATTGATGGATCATCAGGTTTATTTTGTTCTCCAGCAGGTCACTGCCATCCCAAAATAATTGAAGCCGTTCACGAGCAACTTAAAATTAATACATACACTGCTCCATTTGGACTTGGGCACCCCGCAAGCTTCGCCTTAGCAGATCAAGTCGCTAAATTAACCCCAACAGAAATGAACCATGTCTTCTTTGTTAATTCAGGTTCTGAAGCAATTGATACAGCATTAAAAATGGTAATGTCATATCACTCTGCACGAGGCGAAAACAGACATCGTTTTGTCAGTAGAGAACGCGCATATCATGGAGTAAACATGGGCGGTGTCTCTCTTTCTGGAATGGTAAATAATCGCCGTACATTCCCAGTTGTGATGCCTAACGTGGTTATGATGCGCCATACTTGGACGGGCCAAGACATAAATGTACAGGGACAACCAGTGAGCGGAAAAGAGTTAGCCGAAGACCTAGAACGTTTTGCTCAGACTTACGGTGGACAAACTATTGCTGCTTGCTTTGTTGAACCGGTAGCCGGTTCAACGGGAACTCTCGTGCCACCAGTAGGATACCTTGAGCGATTGAGAGAAATTTGCGATGCGCATGGTATTCTTCTTGTTTTTGATGAGGTCATAACTGGGTTCGGACGTATGGGTACAAACTTTGCGAGTGATAAATTTGGTGTAACGCCTGATATTATGACTATGGCAAAAGCGATTACAAATGGCTCAATGCCAATGGGGGCCGTCTGTGTTAGGGACGAGATTTATGAAACTGTGACTGACACCTCCAACGAAGGTGCCATTGAATTCTTTCACGGTTATACTTATTCTGGGCACCCAGCATCCTGCGCTGCTGGTTTAGCCACGTTGAAAATTTATGAAGAGGAAGCACTGTTTGATCGAGCGGCAGAAATGTCCATTTATTTTCAAGAATCTTTATTTTCGTTGACTGATCATCCTGCAGTAAAAGATGTTAGAGGGATTGGTATGATGGGCGGCGTGGAGGTACATGTCAAGGAGGCCCCGGGGAAACATGGGACACAGCTTCAAAAAGATATGTTTTGGAATGGTCTTCACGTAAAGTTCACCGGCGATACTGGGATATTAGCTCCAATGTTTATTTCTGAAAGAACTCATATTGACGAAATAATTGACAAGTTTCGAAAAACACTTAATGAAAAGTCACATTAGAAAAATCATTAGCAGATGAGGCCTGTTTTATCTGTAGATTTTAATAATACTTTTGGATCTTTACCGAGTGACTTTTTTGTCAAAATGAATCCCGAGATTATGCCCGACTTAAAGCTCATAAAGTTAAATGAAGCTTTGTGTAAGGATTTGGGCCTTCAGCCAGATCAGCTAAGAGAACAGGACGGGGTGAACTTTCTAGGTGGCAAAAATATACTCTCAAACCAAAAACCGCTTGCACAAGTATACGCTGGCCACCAATTTGGGAACTTTGTTCCACAACTTGGTGATGGGAGAGCTATTCTTCTTGGTGAGTTAATTGGACAAGATGGTAACCGACGGGATCTTCAATTAAAAGGCTCTGGGAAAACACCGTTTTCTCGCATGGGTGATGGAAGGTCAGGCTTAGGTCCAGTTCTTCGAGAGTACATTGTGTCCGAAGCTATGTCTGCTCTTGGAATACCAACAACGCGAGCATTGGCGGCCCTTTTTACTGGTGAAAGAGTTGTTCGAGAAGGCCCTGTCCCAGGTGCAATCTTGGTGCGAATTGCAAAAAGTCATATTAGAATTGGGACGTTTGAATACTTTGCACACAGAGGCGAGATTGATAACATTAAGACACTGGCCAACTATGTTATTGATCGTCACTATCCTGAAATTAGAGATAAACAGGATAAATATGTACAGCTTTTAGAAAGAGTCATTGAAAAACAAGCGTTCCTAATAGCTGAATGGATGCGAGTGGGTTTTATTCATGGAGTAATGAATACTGATAATATGACTTTATCTGGTGAAACAATTGATTTTGGACCGTGCGCCTTCATGGATCATTTTAACATTGATCAATCCTATAGTTCTATCGATGCACAAGGTCGATACCGCTTTTCCAACCAACCACATATTGCAAATTGGAACCTTAGTCGCTTAGCCGAAACACTGTTACCACTTATTGATGAAAATCAAAACAATGCTATAAAGCAAGCAGAGAAATCATTGGATGCATTTGTTCCTTTGTTCACGGCTCACTGGACAAAGGTAATGGGAGAAAAACTTGGAATCGAAGATCCAATCGACTCTGACAAATTACTAATTGAAAACCTACTTGAACTTATGCAAACAGGCCATTCAGATTATACTTTAACATTTAGGAAATTTTCAAAAATACTTACGAGTAATGATAATAAGGATTGGCTTAATTTATTTCACCACCCAGAAGATCCCAACCTTTTGATTTGGCTTAAACAGTGGAAAAAACGTCTCAAAAGTATACCAATAACCAAAGAACAAATAGCTAAAAATTTGGATTCCACTAATCCATATTTCATTCCTCGAAATCATATAATTGAACTTTGTATCTCTGAAGCCATAAGAGGCGACTTGAGTCGTTTTGACAAACTTGCTCAAGCCATAAAGACTCCCTACACAGAGCATCCTGAATTCAACGACCTTAGAAAGCCGCCCGAAGATCATGAAATTGTTCGCCAGACTTTTTGTGGAACCTAATAATGTTTGGAAGCATTTAAACTAAGTGAAAAAAGAACTCTTCCTTAAGGCGAATAGGTATTCGAAAGAAACCTATAGCTTAACCCAAATCATGTTGCATTGGTCTATTGCAGCACTTGTAATCTATCAGCTCGTTATAAATAAGGAGATAAAACTATGGTACAAGCAAAATCAAACTAGTCTTGAAGTTCCGTACTACTCTCCAGGCGCATGGCTCCATATTGTACTGGGTATAACAATATTTTCTTTGATGAGTTATCGACTTTTCAAAAGGATTCGTACAGGAACGCCCGCTTTACCAAAAAATAGTTTTTTACCTTTAATACTATTGGCTCGGCTTTCTCATTACTCACTTTATCTGCTTCTTTTCTCGATGCCACTATCGGGGTTTTTTGGTTGGTATTTAGAAATCAAAATACTCATTGATGTGCATTATCTTTTGTCAAAGATACTCGTTGGCCTGATACTTTTTCATGTGTGCGCTGCAATTTTTCATGAAGGTGTTTTAGGAAACAAAATCATTAAACGAATGCTTCCCCCTGACACTAATACTAAACATTAAATTGAACTGGTAAGTTAAAAATAAACTTTTTTGTTGGATAGTCCTTTGGAGCTGCCGGCAGTTTCCTAACTCGAAACACGGCCGCTTTTGCCGCCCTATCAAGTATCTTGTGACCAGAAGATTGTCTTACATAAACCCCAAAAATTCTACCATCTGAGAAAACCTCTAGTTTTAAATAGACCTTGCCTGATAAAAGCTTATTACGAGCTTTTTTCGGATAAATTAAATTATTGAGTACTTTCTGTTCTATTGCAGCCCCCCAACTACTAGAAAGAGGCTCTAACTCAGCCTGACTAACATTAATATTTGCATTAATATTTGGGGCACTCTGTTTATGTGTCATATCAGGACTGAAGGGAATAAATTTTTTAATACTAGAAGCGTGTTGATGCAGTTGAGGAGTTTCATTTCCTATGTTAGAGTTTACGATCTTATCCGAAACCTTAATAAAAGTTGTTTTCTCATCCATTTTATAGAACCCACGATGTGAATCCAATATTCTTATCGGTTCTATTAGGTTACCTGGATTTTGTGAAATAGTAGTGCTCGTCAGAGGCAACTCAGTTGAACTACTTTGAGCAGTTTTAGAAAGCTTAAAATTATCATATTGAACTACGTCGTTGACCTGATAAAACTCCGCCCCCAATTCAAAAATATTTCTGTCTAAATTCTCAGACCTATTTAGGTTAACTTTTTGCAAGGTTTGAACTGGAACCTGTGGCGGTGTGGAGATTTCTGCGTCAAATTTTGACGCAGAAATAACAGTAACAATAATATTTTGACGACTTTCTTGTCTAATATTATTCTGATTTGACACTGGATATAGGATCAACATTAGCCCACCTACATGAAGGGCCAACGAGATTGATACTGATGCTATATTGGTTATTTTCACTTTCTCAACTCACAATCTAAAATTTACTACGAAACCCCGTGTAAAAAGCTTGACCAGAAGTGCCGTAGCCACTTGCTGTTTCATACTTGCTATCAAAAATATTTTCTCCTCTTACGTAAATATCAACATCTTCTGTAAGTGGATAAGAACCTCTGATTGAGACAATATTATAGTCCGGAAGAGAAACAAAATCCTCTAAACCAGAAACACTTTGTAATGAGCCACTCAAGTTTACCCCAGATGGCAATCTCGTAGTAGCACTCAAAGTGAAATCACTTTCAGGAACTTTTTGAACTCTGTTTCCTTTGCCGTCATTCGTGTGCGTAAAAGATATGTCAAATTGTGACAAAGCATTAACTTTATAAGTTAACCCAACTTCGTAACCACTTCGCTTTTCAGACATAAGACTTTGACCGTAAGCGTAAGTATCATTATCATAAATTATTCTGTCAGAAATAGTTGTTTCAAAAATCGTTGCACTTAGTGACGACTTATTACTTCCAATGGGCAACTCAAATCCTACATCCGCAGTAACACTAGTCTCCGGTAGTAAAGTGCTGTTACCATAATAAGGGGCAAATAATTCATAAAGTGATGGCGCACGATAACCAGACCCTAAGGAACTCCGCAATATTGTACCACTAGGAAGCCTGTATGAACCATTTACCCTAGCAGTCGAACTTCCACCAAATTGCGAATGACCAGATGCACGCCCACTAACAGTAAAACTAAATTTTTCTCCATCACTAAACAAATATTCACTAAACACATGCGATTGATTTATTGTTTTTCTAACCCCTTCAATTAGTGTCTTCTCATCTTCTGCAACCACACCATAAATTAATAAAGCGTCGCCTAGGTTTCTTTTTTCTTGAAAGGACACCTCTAAATTGGTCCCCTCGTAATTATAAGGGCCGGTATAGAACCTATCTATATTAAAAAAATTAAAATCCAAATTACGCACAACATTGCCAGAGTTCATCTCAATATTAGTTGCCAAACCTAGACTATCGTTTGAAAAAACCTCATCGTCCTTATCAACAAATTCAAAAGAAACAGGATCGTACCCGTCTTGATCTCCATCCTCCTTTTGTTTAAACATGTTTAACGAAATCGAATTTTCATCAGAAATATAGTAATTTCCTGATACAGACATCCGTGAACTTGTATATCCGTCATTCTCTACTCCATCAGTTTTAGCTGAAAAACCTTCGGTAGAAAAATAGCTCCCAGATACAAAAATATCTGAGTTCTCAGACACAAAGCTTTTACCTAAATTGAGTGAAACAGTACCATAACTGCCACCCTCCAAGGAGAATGATGTTCTTTCTTTCGAGTCTTTTTTGGTGGTTAGAGATATCACACCACCGATAGCTGAACTACCGTAAAGAGCAGATTGGCTTCCCTGAAGGATTTCAACTCTTTCAATTTCATTCAGCATTATTCCGGATAAGTTTGCCATTACTGGAATGCTTGATACATCTCCTATATCTATACCATCAACGAGGACCTTAACATACTTCAATCCAAGCCCTCGTAACGTCAGACCAGACGTAGACCCTTTAGGTCCGTTCTGGGAAACGTTAACACCTGGAACTTTCGATATAAAATCGATAAGATATGATTCACTTGATGTTAAAATTTCATCCTGAGTTAATACCGTAACCGACGAACCAACGTCGCTTAAAGGCGTTGCCACGCGGTTAGCAGAAATAGAAATTTCACTTAAATTTATTTCCTCTGCTTTAACTCCAAAGCCAGTAATTACGAAAAGAACTAATACAACTATAAAATTTTTACCCATTTTTACTTCCTATTATTGTTAAGGGTGGACCCTTTACATACAAATATTTATTCTAGGGAGTATTACTCCGCAGAACGAGCGATCTAAAATCACCTCTGCGGACTTACGCCTTAATGAGCGCCCCGCGCATCAAGTGGGTGAACACATAAGGCAGGTCTCCTGGCTCACGGGTCAATGCTAACTTTCTAACCTTCCCAAACTATTTAAGTTCAGTGGTACTTCTGAAAGAAGCTCTCCGACTACAGTTGCGGGGGCAGCCACGGCTTTACCGTGTTCCCATTTTAATTGTGACGCACACCGCCACAAACCTTATGGCATAAAGCCTAACAATAAAAAAATTCATCGGTCAATAAGAAATTACTCTCAATTTCATTTTTATAAATTGTACTTAACTAATACCATTTTGTTGCCGTCTATTAGAGAAGTTACTTCAATTTGACTGTTGTAGGCCTCAGACAATTTTTCTGAGTTCATTATTTTAAGTGTATCTCCTGAACCTAGGACCCTTCCATCTTTTAATAGCACTGCACTTTGAGCATAATTTATTGCTAAATTTAGGTCATGAAGAGCCACTATAACCGTAAGTTGATAGACTCTTTGCAACTCAGATAAATAAGAGATAACCTCTACTTGACTTGCTATATCTAAAGCACTCGTAGGCTCATCAAGAACCAACAAACTTGCCTCTTGAGCAACAGCCCTTGCAAGCACAGCTCTTTGCATTTCGCCACCAGATAAAGTTTCAACGAACCGACCTGCTAATTTTGAAAGCGAGAGACTACAAATTGCTTGGTAACACTTGTCTTTATCCAACGCAGTTTCACCAAAATACCAGTTATTGTATTCAGTTCTCCCTAACAACACAAACTCCGCCACGGTCATACCAATCGGTATGGCTGGCCGTTGCGGAACATAAGCGATTTTTCTGAACTTATCAGTTGGGATTTTAATAGTCCCATCACAAGGAATAATACCCGCTATACATTTTAACAAAGACGACTTGCCCGAACCATTAGCCCCTAAAACTGCAGTAACTGAGCCTTCAAAAAATTTGGCGCTTACTCCATTAAGAATATTAGATTTAGCAATAGTTAATGATACGTTATCAAGTTCAATTTGCATTGGTGTTATTCTACAATTTTCCACGAGCTAAAATTAATATCAAAGCGAAAAATGGAGCTCCAAGAAAAGCTGTTATTACGCCGATCGGTAATTCAGCGGGTGCGATGACAACTCTGGCCATAATATCAGCAAGAACAAGAAAACTTCCACCTAAAAAAAATGATAGTGGGATGATTATTCTGTAACTATAACCGACAGTCAACCTGACAATATGAGGAACAATTATTCCAACAAATGCTATCAGCCCTGAAACTGAAACGGCTAGTGCCGTTAAAAGCGCACAACAAATGATTACAACTCGCCTTGTACGCTTAGGGTTGCCACCTAAAGCTATTGCTTCTTCTTCAGAGAGGCGCAGCAAATCAAGCTCTTTCCTATTTATATAAAGCAAAATGAAGCATAAAATTGAATACGGAGCTATTAAGGACACCTCACTCCAACCAGATGTGGAGATTCTACCTATGAGCCAGCCATAAATCTCTTGAAGTGATAATAAGTTTCTTTGCATTAAATAAGTCTGGCATGCTGTTAAAAACGAAGCAGTAGCAACACCTGCTAAAAGTAGAGCTGCTGGTCCATTTCCAGCAGTCCTTCCAACAAATGTCGCAATAACGGTCGCACTTAGCGCTCCAATAAATGCACCCAAAGGGACTAAATTTATATTTTCAAACAAAGTATTAGTATTTGAGACTATGAGAAAAGTTGCTCCTAGACCAGCCCCTGCAGCTGCTCCAAGCAAAAAGGGGTCAGCTAATGGATTTCTAAATATACCCTGAAAGCCTGCACCTGAAACGGCTAGTGACGCACCAACAAAAAAGCCAAGTAAAACTCTCGGAAACCGCCATTGCCATAATATAATCGACTCAAGTTCGGACAAACTACTCTCGATGGTAACAAGTGGTAGTAAATTTATAATTTCAGAGAATACGGATATGGGGTTTAATGGTACCACTCCTATTAATAATCCTGAAAAAATTGCTGCTAACAAAAGCAAAGTAGTCACAAACTTTACCAACAACGATGTTTGGAAGGCCCTTAAAACCTCTGAGTTTAAAGTTTTTGATCGGTTTTTAATCATTTTCGATAGCCATTAACGATTGAACAACTTGTTCACTAAAATCAATTAACCTAGGACCCCACCTCCCTGAAATATCAGGATCAACAGTTATTACTAATCCATTTTTTATAGCTTCAATTTTTGTCCATCCAGGCCTCAAAGAAATTTTTTGAGCACTATTTTTATTACGTCCACCAGTGATGATTACTTCAGGATTTGCCCCTAAAATATACTCAGCAGAAAGCTTGGGGTAACCGGTTTTTGCTAAGTCTGCTCGGTCCGCAATGTTCTCGAAACCTAGAGCGTTATAAATATCCCCCAAAAAACTAGAACTTGACGGACTATAATAATGCTCATCTAACTCATGGTAAACTTTCAATTTTGGCTTTCCTTTTCGTTCTGAGATAATCCTATGGAGCCCAATTCTCAATTCAGAAACTAAATTCTCTGCGTTAATTTCATTTTTGGTTACTCGTCCAATTTCTAATATTTGTTCAAAGGCATCCTCGATAGTTGCCACTGCAGGTAGCAATAGCACATCAATACCTGCAGAATTCAATCCTAGCTGTAAATCACCAACATCAAATGAAATAACTACTAAATCAGGTTTATACAGGGCTATAGCCTCCAAGTTAGGTTCAAAAGCCGATAGAGTTGTAAGAGGGGCCGAAGATGGAAAGTTAGAATAACTATCAACAGCTATCACATTTTCTGCTGCTCCTATTGCAAAAAGCATTTCTGTCGCAGTTGGCGAAAGAGAGATAATACGTTCTGGTTTGGACCAAAGTATTTGAACCGAGAAACCTAGAAATATTGTAGTTAAGATTATGATCCGATACATAACGCTTATGCTCCAACTATAGTTAAATGTATAAAATGCTGATAACTTAATGACACAGCACGAGGTATTTGGTTTGAGTCCATCCATATATTTTTTATTAAACAACTGAGAAGTCGTGAGAATTAAGCAAATCAAAATAGGTAATTAATTCCCTTTAATTATCACCGACTTTACTTATCACCACCGCAAATACTATTTCCACTTAATTGAACATCCCATTGACGGCACTTGATTATTTGGTCCAATTCCCGTGTTTGATATTTGCACCATCCCTTCGAAAAGATCCCTAGTCAGGTTGAGCGGTCCAGCCTCTTTTCTTGAGGCGTCGAGCCGCCCACGATATTGCAGCTTTGCACTAGAATTGTAACCAAAAAAGTCTGGTGTACATACAGCTTCATAAGCCCTAGCGACAGATTGTTCTTCATCATGGAGATAAGGAAACGGAAGTGAGTTCTTCTGAGCAAACCTCTGCATATTTTTATATGAATCATCTGGGTATTTAATGGGATCATTAGAACATATAGCGGCAACTCCAATTCCATAAGTACCTAGTTCAACTGCGTCCCGTATAATTCGATCCATAACAGCAATTACATAAGGGCAGTGATTGCAAATAAACATTATCAAAGCGCCCTTTGAACCCGCGATATCCTGATATTTATAAAATTGTCCATCGACGCTTAAAAGTTTAAACTCTTTAGCAGCCTGATTGAAGTCACATACTGGTGGTATAGCGGCCATGCTCTCTCCTATAGTTTTACAGCAGCCACTGCTGCCTCTCTTATAGCATTTATATTCAGTCCATAGGCCTCAGGACTATGAACAGATCCACCTTTAAAAACTGAGGATCCAGCAACTAAAACATTGGCACCGGTACTTGCAACCAGAGGTGCGGTTTCTGGAGTTATTCCTCCATCGATTTCGATATGAATAGGTCGATCACCAATCATATCTCGCAACAACTTGACTTTTGAAACCTGTGAGTGAATAAATTTTTGTCCTCCAAATCCTGGGTTGACAGTCATCACACACACTAAATCAACGATATCAAGTACTTCCTTAATACTTTCCAATGCCGTTCCAGGATTTAATGCGATTCCAGCCATTACACCATTTGATTTGATCTCTTGAAGGGTTCTATGCACATGAGGTCCAGACTCAATATGAGCAGTTATAATATCTGCACCTGAAGCAACAAATGCTTCAATGAAAGGATCTACTGGCGAGATCATTAAGTGGACATCCATGACAGTTTTAATGTGAGGACGAAGAGCCTTACAAGTCTCGGGTCCAAATGTTATATTAGGAACAAAATGGCCATCCATTACATCAATATGCACCCAATCGCAGCCATTTGCTTCAATTGCCTCGCATTCCTTACCAAAGTTCGAAAAATCTGAAGCTAAAATTGATGGCGCAATTTTTATATCTCTATTGAATTCCAAAATATTTTCCTCAATCTATTATCAATTGAATTAGTCTACTAAAGCTAGACCTCAACATACATGATTCCGTTTAATATATTTATAGCGAGAAAAGGATTACATTAAAATTCTTTATTTGTTATCGTTTTTGTAAATTTAAAATTAGCTAACAAACTAAAGATCTTTAATTTAATAAAGATATTAGAAAGCTTTTTTCAATATTAATTCAAATCAGGAGCCTTAAATGTTCAATAAAACTGTCAAAACAATTAATATTATTTCAACTGGCGAGACAGAAGTAATGAAATTTATTGATAACCCATTGAGAAAGCCCTCCATTAACGAGGTTACAATCCAGCACAAAGCCATTGGGTTAAACTACATTGATATCTATCATCGGCGTGGAATCTACCCTCTTCAATTGCCAACTGGTCTTGGTATGGAAGCATCAGGCATAATTCTTGAAGTTGGTGAAGGCGTTCGGCACCTTAAAATTGGAGATAGAGTTGCCTATGCCTCAAACCCATTAGGAGCATATACAGAGGCTAGGACAATGCCCGCTACCTTAGTTTGTAAACTTCCAGAAGAGATTTCATTCGAAGAAGGTGCCGCGATGATGTTGAAAGGGCTAACAGTTCAATATTTATTTCATAAAACGACTCCTTTATCAGCAGGTGACAAAGTATTGTTTCATGCAGCAGCTGGAGGCGTTGGTTTGATTGCATGCCAGTGGGCGAAGTCAGAGGGAATTGAATTAATTGGAACTGCTGGAACTGATAAAAAGTGTAAAATGGCAATAGAGTACGGAGCAACCCATGCTATAAATTATAAAACTGATGACTTTACCAAGAAATGTCTAGAACTCACTAATGGTAAAGGGGTCCCAGTTGTCATGGATGCCGTTGGAAAAGATACTTTTGAGGGATCACTAAACTGCCTGGAACCCTTAGGGATGATGATTTCATTTGGAAATACGTCAGGCAAAGTTCCACCTATCGATATTGGTTTATTGCAAACGAAAGGTTCTCTAAAATTAACTAGACCGACTCTATTTAACCCACATTTAGCCAGCCATGAGAGTTGTCAAGACATGGCAGAGGCTCTCTTCAAAAAAGTTTTGTCAAAGGATGTGAAAATACCAATTGGTCAGACATTTAAATTCGAAGACATTGCTGAGGCGCATATAGCCCTTGAAGCCAGTAAAACTGTAGGCTCAACCGTAATAACTCTTGAATAATAAGTAAGAGTTATTTGCTTTCAAAATGTAGTCTCAGCTCGTTGTTAAATTTTTCAGGAGCTTCGATATAGGGTGAATGGCCAACATCCTTTAATATCTTGCAGTGACCATTGGAGAAGAGTTTGCTACACTCTCGAAGTAGGCTTGGCGGAAACAAGGGATCTTCTTCTCCACCTATAACCAATGTTCTGCAAGAAACAGATTTAAGCCGCTGCAATGACAAAAGATCATCTTCTGTTTTTTTAAAAATGACAATTTCATTGTTAATGTCTGAATTGTTTTTTCTTATCTCATTATATCGTTCAATAAGCCCTGTTCTTTCTTCACTATATTTTGACCAACCCCATTCTTTTCCAATTTTTTTAAAACCTTCAATTTTTTGGAATGCCGGTAAAAGGGTTTTATTAGAGCCATGGTCAATCAATCCATTAGAGCTACTTAAAACAAGGGACTGGACACGATCGGGAAAATCGCATGCAAAACGAAGTGAAGTATACCCCCCCATAGATTGACCAACAAGATTTACCCTTCCGAGGTCTAAGTGATCCATTAGGCAAAGAAGGTCTTCCTTGAAATCGCTGACACGAACAATGGGCAATTGGCTATGAGACCTGCCAAAGCCACGGTGATCAAAAACTACACATTGATAATGATTAGAAAACGCCTCTAACTGGTTTGACCAACTAAGAGAATTGCCACCCGAGCCATGGGCAAATACAATAGTTTCAGGATATTTTTTATCAACTTTGCAGGGCTTAACTTGATAAAATAATTTTTGTCCTTTGTTCTGATAGCAAGACATATTTGGTTGTTCCTAAAACTTTTTAAGTTATAAATCTTCAACAGAAATGTGGCATAATATTTTATGATTAACTTCTAAAAGTCGTTCCGGTGGGGACTTTTCCTCACAAATACTGCCCAGCCTTCTAGGACATCGTCTTTGAAATGGGCACCCCAATGCAGGTGGCCCAAGTTCTACGGTATCATCAGCTACAAGATTTAGGACCATATCTGGGTCTGGTTCTAGGACTGCACCCAAGAGAACTTCCGTGTAAGGATGTGAAGGACCACTAAATACGTTCTTAGTTGACCCAAGCTCGCATAATCGCCCCTGATATAAGACAGCTACCCTATCAGAGAGAGCTTTAACAACTGCAAGATCATGTGACACAAATATATAGGTTGTATTATTAAGTCGCTTAAGGTCATTGAGAAGCTCAAGCACAGCGGCTTGCACGGAAACATCTAATGCTGATGTTACTTCGTCACACAAGACAACTTCAGGTTCAGCAATAAAAGCTCTCGCTATTGCAACGCGCTGCTTCTCACCACCAGAAAGTTGACTTGGGTATCTATCCAAATACTCTTCACTCAGTCTAACCTTTTCAAGTATCAAAATAGCTCGATCTCTTAACGTTTTACCCGTTAAACCGAAATACAACCTTAATGGTTGGGCCAATATTTCTACTATAGTATGACGTGGATTAAGACTTTCATCTGGATTTTGAAAAATTAATTGGATCCGCCTTAATTGCTCAGAGTTACGTTTCTCTACATCAACAGGTAAATTGGAGCCATCGTGCAGAGAAATATCTCCACTTTTTAACGGCTTTAATCCAGCAATTGATTTCAGTATTGTTGATTTTCCACTTCCGGATTCACCAACCAACCCCAAGGTTTCCCCTATACCAACACTCAAATCAATAGCATCAACAGTCGGTGGATTTCTATATTTATTACCAAAAATGAAATCAAGAATACCTCTTTTTTCATAGGTTATAGAGAGTGTTTTAAGGTTAAGAGCTGGTTTAGACTTACCAATTATATTAATAGGTTTTGGCACTAGCGAACTTAGAGGTATTTGTTCTATTAATTCTGGAAAATGGCAGCGACATTGTTCCCCATTGGTTAATTTTTGTAGTTTAGGGTGCTCACTAAAGCAACGGCTCTGAGCGATGCCACATCTGTCGCTAAAAGCGCATTGATTGCGAGTGCCACTTGGGGCTGGAGGACGTCCATCGAGTGCTGCTGGAAATCCACCACTACTCAACTTTGGAATTGATGCTAAAAGAGCCCGGGCATAGGGATGTGATGGGTTTCTAAGTATTTTGCGCGTTTCACCTTCAAGGACGGATTCACCGGCATACATAACGATTACTCGCTCACAAACTCTCGCTATTGCCCCCAAGTCATGACTAACGTAAATCATGGCCATTCCCTTTGTGGATGCAATATCACGAAGTAACTCAAGAATATGAGCCTGGGTAGTGACATCCAGACCTGTGGTCGGTTCGTCTAATAGTAGCGCGTCTGGTTCTCCACTTAGAGCCATCGCAATGGCCACTCGCTGCTGTTGTCCACCTGATAGTTCATGTGGAAATCGGTGCATTATAATATCTGGTTCTGGTAATCTAACCTGTTTCAAAAGTCTTTTTACTGCACTCCAATAGTCTTTCGGCACAGTGGCAGTATGTAATTTTAATGATTCAATAATTTGTTCTCCAACACGCATTGTTGGCGTTAACGACTGTCCTGAATTCTGAGGCACAAGTGCCAGTCGCCCACCCCAAATTGTTTGGAGTTTACTCTGGTTGAGTTCAAAAAGTGGCTGATCATCAAAATTGACAGAACCTTTTGACAGTCTTAGCCCATGCTTGAGATATCCCATTGCAGCTAAGGCAAGCGTACTTTTCCCAGACCCACTTTCCCCCACAATTCCAATACTTTCACCTTTGTGAAGTGTCAAATTTACGTTTCTAAGAACTTGTAGGAAGTTTCCATCTCTTCCATTAAATCCGATCTCGATCCCATTAACTTTTAATAGTGGTGGTAATGAGTCCATCACACGGGTGCCTTCTGAGTTCGATCAATACCAAGCGCTTTTGCAAGGGCGTCTGCAGAAAGGTTTATACCAATAATCAATGAAGAGAGCGCAACCACTGGGCCAAGCACGCCCCATGGTCGAAAGGACATAAAACCTCGAGCATCAGAAATCATCAAACCCCAATCTGGGTTTGGTGGAGCCACCCCAAACCCTAAAAAAGACAAAGAAGAAAAAGCAAGGAGCATCCATGACCAGCGCATAGCTCCTTCAACTAACAATGAATCGCGGACGTTTGGTAGTAGTTCACTCAAAATAATTGTTAATCGCTTATGACCCCTAGCCTTTGCAGCCGACACAAAGTCTTTAGCAACAAAGTCATGGGTTGCTGCCCGGGCAATTCGAATTACAGGAATTCCATAAAAAAAAGCAAGTGTGGGTATAAGAACAAATGTACTGCTACCAAAAGTAACTATAAGTAGAAGCATTTTAAGAATCCAAGGCAAAGACAAAAAGGCGTCAACTATTCGCATTAGAAACTCATCAATTCGTCCTCCCACAAGTCCAAAAAGAATGCCAATGAATCCTCCCCAAGTAACAGCAATAGGCGTTGCGACCCCCGTGACGAGGAGGGCTTCCCGTCCACCAAGAAGAGTTCGTGAAAAAATATCCCGCCCAAGATGATCCGTCCCAAGCCAGTGGGAAAACGATGGTTCAGAGAGCATCAGAGAGGCATCCATCATTTTGAAGTCATAGGGGACAAACAAAGGGCTGGTAATAGCTAAACATATATGGAAAATGACCAAAGTGAGCCCAATTGCTCCAGATGGTTTCGAGTAGATATCTCCAACCACAGTCCAAGCTTTCTGATGCAAAGAAAGAATTTTAGAAAGAAACAATTTCAAAAGATCAGTCATTATTTTACGTACATAGTTCTTAGTCTTGGGTTTAAAAACATCGTTAGCATATCTGCCGCTAGATTAACGCCAACGTATGCTGAGCCAACAATTAATGCTATTGCCTGCACAACAGGTAAATCACGATCAGATATTGCATCAATCATCATTCGACCGAGACCAGGGTAATTAAAAACAACCTCAATCACCACAACGCCACCAACCAACCATGCTATGGTTAACGCTACAACATTAATTGCTGGAAGCAGGGCATTAGGTAAAGCATGCTGAAAAACAAGTCGCCAATAAGGTACTCCCTTTAGCGTAGCCATTTGAACATAATCTCCTGACATTACATCAATTACAGATGATCGAACCATACGCAGCATATGAGCCGTCATAACCATAGCTAAAACTACCACAGGTAAAATAATCTCAGGAAAAAAGTCTTGCACTGGAGCACTAGCTGATACAACTACAATTCCAGGAAGCCAGCCAAGCCAAACTGAAAAAATTAAAATCAAAATGGTTGCTGAAACAAATTCTGGAATAGTCATTGCAAAAATTGCCCCAGTTGAAACTATAATATCAATTGGTTTATCTCGTTTAAGACCAGTTAATACACCAAGAAATATTGCAAGAGGGATACCAACAGACAGGGAACATCCCGCAAGAAAGAGTGAGTTTTTGAGCCGATCCCCTACTAACTCTCCAATACTGGTAGTACCATTCGCTGCAACGCCTAAATCACCTTGCAGGGCGGCAAAAGCCCACTCAAAATATCGTACTAAACCACTTCTATTCAGGCCCAAATTTTCTCTACAGTTTTCAAGAAGCTTTCCAAAAGCATCTCTATCGAGAAAAGCGGTACACGCATCTCCCGGTAATAATTCAACTCCAGTAAAAATAATTATTGAGACAATTATTATGGTAAAAAAACCCAGTAACACTCTACGGGTCAACATTTTAGTCATTAAATCTTCCTAAATTAAAGTTTGATGGGACAGATTTGAAACTGCCCCATCAAATTTAGTCAACCGTAACTAAGTGCCACCGCACTGCGGCTTCAATTGCAGTATCCAAGTTTTTAACTCGGGAAGCCGAACCAATATTCATGGTAACTGTGTAAGGTATAAGAGTTCCTGCATTTTCATATAGGTGCTCCTGTGCCTTCACATATAATGCTTTTCGTTTTTCAAAGTTAAGTTCTCTTCTTGCCGTAGCCAACAATTCGTCAAAAGCAGAATCTTTGAAAAAACTTTCGTTCCATTTTGCGGTAGACAAGTAAATCTCATGAAGGGCCTGATCAGCGGGGCGCTCTTTCCATCGAGTAGCAGATATGTCTTTTTTCATCCATATTCTGTTCCAATAACCGTCCGAAGGTGTTTGTACCACATTAACGCGGATCCCTGCTTCAGCTGCCTGAGCCTGATAAGCTACCCCAAGCGTTGGCCACGTAGGCTCCAAAGTTGCCACGTGGACGTCAATTTCAATCCCATCGGGATAGCCCGCTTCAGCAAGAAGAGCTTTAGCTTGTGCAATATCCTGTGGGCAAGAAATATTTGCTCTGTACTGATCATTAGGAGCTACAGGTGAGTCACATGCCACGTTTCCAGCACCACCTTGCACTAGCTGCACGAGAGCTTCTCGATCCGCAACAAGTCTCATTGCTTTTCTTACGCGAGCATCCGTATATGGCTCGACATCAGTTCTAAACACAAGCCCACGCCAGTTCCCAGTTGGAACTTGGGCCACATTGTATCGATTAGAACCATCAAGCATAGTTTTTTGTTGTTCTGTTATTCGGTAAAGGATATCAAGCTGACCTCCCATAAAGGCTTGGAGTCGTGCCTGGGCCTCTGGAATAGCAATTAATTCAACCTTAGCTACACCAGGTGCTCCACCCCAGTAATCTTCATTGGCTACTAATGTAGTTGTTCCTTGGAAATCTAATTTTTGTAACTTGAAAGGTCCCGTCCCTATACCCGTTTGTGCAATAGTATCTCCAGAGCCGTCCGGTAAGATGCGTAATCTATAATCCATCAAGGTAAGAGGTAAATCAGCAAAAGGAGTATTCAATGAAAACTCGACCGTATGGCTATCAACTTTCCTCATTGTATCTATCATTTTTACCGCTGATCGCGCTGGACTTGCTATTTCTGGATCTAAAACTCTCGTAAAACTATACATAACATCATCAGCGTTTAAAGATGATCCATCATGGAACTTGACCCCTTTACGAATATTAAATGTCCAGACCGTAGCATCCGCATTGGCAGACCAACTTTCAGCTAAATCAGGACCCGGTGTTCCATCGGTAGATGGTCTAACCAGTCTATCCATAAGTTTGTCAGTCATTTGGAAAACTCTGCCCTTTGAAATAGGATCTAAACTTGAGTTTTCACCAAACCCTAAATCATGTGCTTGCTTAAGAGTTCCGCTAGGTGCAGCCCAAACAGAACTGGACATACCTAATATTAACATTGAGGTCGCTAAAAATATTTTTCTCATTCTAATTACTCTCCCTAACATCGAGTTAAATACCCGACTTATTTATCTAAAATCGTCCTAGTTGATGTAAGCAATATAATTGCTTTATCTCTCCACCATTTAAGAATCTACTAATTGAAAACTAGAAGAAGAAAGAAATACCAAAAAAACTTCTAAACTCAAAGTATAAAATGTCTCAAAGCTTAGTAAACTTATTGAACCTTAGCTAAAACCCTAGGAACTAATAAATTCTGACGGAAAAATTCCCTATTATTTCAAATAAGTTATGTGTAGATTGCACGATCAACTGAGGAAATATTATCAGACACAATTTACATGTGCCAACATAGAAATCATCATATATCATCTTTTACATAGCTCATGTATTCAACAATCTAAGAAATATTAAAATTTAAAAAATTCAAAGGGAAATAGTTCTAATTCTTCTTTTTTAAACGTTCTTCAAATTCAGATTTTACTCTTTTCAGCTCTTCAATAGCAGCATGAATATCAGACGTATCAAAGACATTGATGTCGACATGGGTTCCGCGATGAGAGAACTGCTGCCTGTTATCTTTATGCTCTGCAGAAATAAAGTCCTCAACTTGATGAATTTCAATCGGTCTGGCAAAACCTTTTGGTGTTATCTTATCAAAATACTTCACGTTCACGCTGCTCTTAACTAGCTGGAGCGTAGATTCTTCTATCAGTATTTCATTCTTAGGTGAAAGACCTTGTAGTCTTGCCGCTAAATTTACAGGACTACCCAAAGCTGTATAATCTAATCTCTGATCTGAACCAAAGTTACCAACTGTACAAAACCCCGTTGATATTCCCATTCGCACATCTAGCCCACCCTGAACTCCAAGTCGCTCATAATAAGTTCTGAGCTCCTCGATTCGCTTTTGCATCTGAATTGCCATTTCAACACAATTTAGAGCGTCTTGCTCCTCACCTAGGGATTCTGGATCACCAAAAAAAACCATGACGGCATCACCAATAAATTTATCAATTGTACCACCACATTCAATCGCAATCGTAGTCATTTCGGACAAATAATTATTTATTATTTTAGCTAACTTTTCAGGCTCCAACGTATCACTTAAATCAGTAAAGCTCGCGATATCTGAGAAGAACACTGTTAAATTTCTACGCTTATGCGTTTCTTTCTCCAGAGTTTCACTTTCAAAAATACTTTTATAAACCTGGGGCGATAAGTATTTTGCTAATCGTGTCGCAATATTTTCTAAACGATTACTTTTCTCTTCAATTATTTCTTGATCTCTAAGCTTCTGGTCAAGTAATAGTTCCTTTTCTTCTTTAAGCTTACTTTCCAACGTCCTATCAATAAATTGTCCTTGGACTCCATTTAAATACTGAAAGTCTTCATTGATCGTCACCTTGGATAACAACGAGTAAATTTTTGTAACTCCATCAATTGATATTTCAACCCTAGGTATTATAACTTGACCCGTTTTTTTTAGGCTTGATTTAAATTCTTCAATCTGGGTTTTTGGAACGCCAAGTTGATCCAATATATCTAAAAAGGAAACATTTTCTACATTTGCAAGTATTGGAAAAAACGTTGCAAAATTTTTGTTTGCTCTCAAAATCGTTAAGTCCTCTGAAGCAAAATAGGCTGCCGTAACTGCATTTGAGAAGTTAAAGAAACTTAAGTCTAAAATAGTCTGTTTTTTAACAAAATCTTCAATCTGCATTTTTGAATACTCAAATTGTGAACCTAAACATAAGAGGGGGTAGCACTATAGTACCTTAATTTCAAGCTTACTGGAGACTTGTGAACCCATAGTAGGTCTGTCATTCTCAAAAATTTATGGCTTTTTAGATTGTAATTAACTACCCTATACTTGATTGTACACACCATAATTTAAAGCCCAGAGCCCTCTTAGATGAAATTCCACAAGCAAACTCAGAATTTTATGGAACTTGCATTTGGCGGAGGAACTCCACTAAAAGCATTTTTAACGGCTTGTGTGGTAGGGACTATTTTAACGACAATAAATCATGGCGATGACATCTTAAATGGAAATTATCCACACCCATTGAAAGTCTTATTGACCTATTGTGTTCCTTATTGTGTAACAACTTGGGGGGCGATTACTGGAAAACTACAAAAAATTATAAGTAATGTTCAAGATTTCATAAATGATAAAAAAATTATGGAATTAAGCTTCTTTAACTTCGAGAACGCGATAACGGCTGCATATTATGCAGATGAGAACCTCAAAGTCGTTCGAGTTAATAATAATTTTCACAAATTTTTTCCTTTGCTAAAGAATACAACCAAAACTTATTTTCCTGATCTCCTAAGAAAACTGGGGATTCCATCAGATCAAATAAATAAATACAAAGTTGACTTGGAAAAAAATGGCAGAGTATTTATACCAAAGATAGAATTACGTATCGATGGTGAAAATAAGATCTTTTCGCTACTATCCACTAAGACATCCAATAAGACTTTTGATTACTTAAATGGAGTGCAGGGTCAATTTGTTGATATAACAGATCAATAGTGTCCAAAAATCTCTAGCTGAGTAGGACCTTATGTTCTCGTTGGCCTAAAAACTCCGTTTCAATAGAAAACAAAGATCCCGACATTGGAGCACTCTTAAGTTGACTTTCTGTCATTCCATCCCGAGCACTCGTTACAAAAAGTGTCGAGAGCTGGTCTCCACCAAATTCTGGGCAGCTTGCCTGCGGAGCGTCAAACTCAATAGTTTTCAATAACTCTCCATCTGGACCATACCGAGCAACTCGAGAAGACCCCCACTGCGCGTTCCAAATGCAACCCTCACTATCTACAACCGAACCATCGGGATTAATTCCATCTTTCCGACAATCTACAAATATTTCAGGTTCTGACTTTGGCCAACCAATGGTATCAAGATCCACACGTAATATAATACCTGGAACTGTATCCGTAAAATATCCAATTTTTCCACAAGGTGAGAAGCATATCGAGTTTGGAATAGAGATAGCAGAAAAAATTTTTCGGAGTTCTCCTTTGTAGAATCGATATATTGCTCCTTGCTCACGCTCCATTTTTATACCCATTGTACCGATCCAAAAGCCACCATACGGATCCGCTCGACCATCATTAGATCGATTCAGATCGTTATCAGCCTCCAAATCAACTATTTTTACTAAGTCACCAGTATTGATATTGACCTTTTCAAGAGAACGTGACGTGGCCATCAATAATTCATTTTGATTAATCCAGCCCGCCGCAGAAACATAATTATCAAAAGTAAGTTTTTTAGCATTCGTGGAATCAAGGCCACGCTCCAATAAGTTCTTACCCATTATATCGAACCAAATCAGAGTTTTTCGATCGGGATGCCATAACGGACCCTCACCTAAAGTACATAAACTTTCATCAAAAATTTTTACTTGATCCATTATTTTTTCCTAAACATGAGTTTTTCAAGACCCAAAATTATATTATATTGTATCATCTTTCAACCAACCGCAATCAGTCCGAACCATATCGCAACAGAAAAGCTCCCAGAAGAGTAAGAAAAGTTGCAATAAACTTTATCAAATTTAATCTTTCCTTTAAGAAAAAAATCCCCATCAATAGAGCAAAAACAATACTGGTTTCTCGTAACGCTGTGACAAGTGCAATAGGGGCATGAGTAAAAGCCCACGTCACAATTCCGTAAGCTATAAAAGATGCTCCTCCACCAAAAACAAAAACGGTTCTTCCTTCACGAGCTATACTCCCAAATGTTTTAGGGGTAGTCAATCCAAGATAGAGTGCTGCAACAATACCGTTTCCAATCATAAGACAACTATAAAACCCCCATGAAGTTCCTGCAATTCGGGCACCTAATCCATCCACCAGTGAGTAAGACGCAATAAAAAGTCCAGTAGTCAAAGCTAATCTAGCTGCTTTAGCATTTCGTTGGCCATCAGAACGGCGAACCATTGCCAAACTAATAATGCTTAAACCAATAATCAGCACCGCAAACAACTGCGATGAGTCCAGTTGAACGCCAAGGACAGTGATAGAAAAAAGCATTACCAACAGTGGTGCTGAACCACGAGCAATAGGATAAACCTGAGTTAGGTCACCTGTTTGATAAGATTTTAATAAGAAAAGCTGATAGCCGGCATGTAAAAAAATACCAACCACTAGATATGGTAGGCTTTGAGGGTCTGGCATTGGAAAAAAAATTAGCGTAATTAAACCAAGCGGCACTTGTCCTAGTACAATAGCTCCCATGCTCAGTACTTTATCTTGACCACCTTTAAGCAAAGTATTCCAGGCTGCATGAAGCACAGCTGCGCCTATTACTGCCATAAAAACAGTGAAGCTCATATAAAAATTCCAATTCTAATATGCAATCAAAAGAGAAAAACCATTACCACCAATACTCTTTGACTTTGCTGAATACCACTATAGTGAGGAATATCTTTGGTATGTAAATACTTGTCTTTCATAGAGCTTTAAAACACTTCAATTTCAGTCCGTATTTTCTAAGAAAAGTAATAATTGCGTCCATGGTATGTATTTTTTCCTTCTAAGGAAAACTTAAGGACTTGTTCGTTATTAAGATCAGGCAAGAACGCCTTGAGTGTAACTTAGAATTTCATAGATTAATTTAATCCATTCTTCTAGAGTTTAGGTTATAAATTTGGAATTGGAAGGCCTGACGATGACAATAGGTGTAGGTGGATCAAATGTGCAAGACGAGCTGAAATCAATGCAACTATTGTCTGAGAATATAGAGAATATTACTGAAGAAGAATATTCTGCCCGTATTCAAAAAGCCACCGTATTGATGCAGCAGCACAATGTTGACGCTATTTTTTTTAGTTGTTCCACAAATCTTCGCTATTTTATAAACCTAAATATATATCCATCTGAGCGACTTCATGGTGCCGCTCTGAATAAAACAGGAGATATCGTATACATTGTTCCTTCTTTCGAAAAGGAAAAAACAAAGGCTATGATTACATTCCCAGGTAAGATTTTTACTTGGGAAGAGGATGAAAACCCTGCAAAAATGGTAATGAATAGCTTCACTTTCTTAGGTATAACTCGTGGAACAATAGCAATTGACGAAAATACTCCATTCTTTATATTTGATGCATTAAACGCCGCAAATAATGGGCATAGGCTTATTAATGCGCAAGCAATCACAAAGGCTTGCCGAGAAATAAAAAGTGAAAAAGAATTAGCACTAATACAATCAGCGATGGATATAGCGTTAGAGGTACAAAAGCGCACTGCTAAAATTCTTTATTCAGGAATAACAACAGTAGAGGTCCAAAACTTTGTAACTCTTGCTCACAAGAGACTTGGCTCTAAAACACCCCCAGCCTTTAATATCGTTTTATTTGGAAAAGCTACCGCTTATCCTCACGGAGTGCCCTATTCGCAAACCTTACAAGAGGGAGACATTGTTCTATTAGATATGGGCGCAACTGTTGGAGGTTATTATTCAGATATAACGAGAACTTACGTTTTTGGAGAACCGACGCAAAGGCATCGCGAAATTTGGCAGCTTGAACGTATGACCCAAGATGCCGTATTTGACGCTGCACAAGTTGGAGTTACCTGCCAAACTTTAGATGATGCTGCCCGAAACTGTCTAACAAAAGCTGGTTTTGGTCCAGGTTACAAAACTCCTGGTCTTCCTCATCGAACTGGTCATGGCCTCGGCCTAGATATTCACGAGCACCCATATATTGTAAAAGGAAATAAAGACAAGCTTTCGGCTGGTATGTGTTTTTCTAATGAACCAATGATTTGCATCTATGATGAATTTGGTGTTCGTTTGGAAGATCACATTTATATGACTGAAAGTGGGCCAAAATGGTTTACAAAGCCGGCCTACTCAATTGACGACCCCTTTGGTTAAACTTGTTAAGGCTCTTAAAATTTATTCATACACTGTTAAAGCTTTTGTATTAGCCTTTATAAAGTTCCAATCATAAACTACTCCAAGTCCAGGTCCGTCTGGAACATTGACAAAGCCATCTTTGTCAACGCAATCAATCATATCGCTGTATCCACACTCGTAAACTGGAGCCATTGTATTCGGCGCGTCAGGTCCAACAAGTGCAACTTCATAAAAATTTGAGTTTCTCATTGCTCCCATGACATGCCTGTGAGCTGGGCCACAAGCATGGACCTCTACATCAATACCAAAGGATTCTCCTAAATGTGCTATTTTCATAGCTCCAGTTATCCCCATATCGTACTCCGGGTCAGACCGAAGAAAGTCAGTTCCTCCAGCTATCAAAAAGTCTGCCTTAGGTTCAATCCCACGTATATGTTCTGTCTGGAGAATCGGTGTCTTGATACTTTCCCTTAGCCTCTTATGGGCAAACGAAGAGACCCCACTATCACGATAAGGGTCCTCAAGCCAAAAATAACCAGCATCATCGCACGCGTGACCGACATACAGTGCATCCGCAAATGTTCTCAACTGACAGGCCGGGTCGATCATTAGAGTCATTTTGTCGCCAACGGTTTTAGCGACATGAAGAAGGTTTTCTGCCTCTTCTTTAGCGTTGCCTTCGTGCCAACCGTGAATTTTAAATGCCCGATATCCTAAATCGTAACACTCCTCCGCAAACGATGAAAAGGATTCTTTTGAATCTAAGCCTCCATTTCTATCCCCGTGATACGTGCTTGCATAAGCAGGTAACTTATTTCGATAACTTCCTAGCAAGAGACTAATTGAACAGTTTAATTTTTTTCCTGCCCAGTCCCAAAGAGCTATATCAAGTGGTCCATGCCCCATATGATCAAACTGCCTCAACTCCCGTTTAAAGTCATCAAAAATGAGTTCACGTTGCTCTGCACGATACTCCAGAAGCTTTGGAGCTAACATTTTTGTTTGAGCACAGGCCGCTGAGTTACCACCCCAGTGAGTCACATACTCACCTCTGACACCATCAGCCGTAGTAATCACTAATGCATATTTTTCAACTTCAGTCTCCTCACCTTTGGAATAACCGACCGCACCAATTGTCTTTGCATTGGTTAACAAACCCAAATTTTTTACAATATGAGAGAACTCATGAACTTCTACTTTTACAATTTGACTCATTAGATTAACTGATCTCTCTTTTTCTTATCTTAATTTATAAAATACTTTTTTAGCCCATATTAATTTACAACTCACTTTAATATCTATATTTAGTGTAATAATAATTTTTAGGCTGTGCAATATATATAAGGAAGACCTCAAATGAACAATTATGACCTATCAGGCAAAGTGGCACTTATAACTGGTGGTGCACAAGGAATTGGCCTAGCAGTAGCAAATCGAATGTATAATTCAGGTGCTCATGTTGTAATCTGTGATATTGATGAAAAATTCGCTAAAACAGCTATCTCAACGATGCCAGAAAGGTCCACATTTCAAAACCTTGATATTACTCAACCCGAGATGGTCAAAGCAGCATTAAAGGCTGTCCATGAGTCTCTCGGGAGCATCGATATTTTAGTAAATAGCGCCGGTATAGCGGGTCCCAATGCAAAAGTGGTTGATTACGCATTTCCAGATTGGAAGCAAATCTTAGAGATAAACTTAGATGGAACATTTAATATGTGTAAATCAGCTCTTCCGTTCATGGTATCAAATAATTATGGGAGAATTGTCAATATTGCATCAATTGCAGGAAAAGAGGGCAATCCAAATGCAGCACCCTATTCTGCCTCGAAAGCAGCTGTGATAGCTCTAACAAAATCTTTGGGAAAAGAGCATGCTGATTGCAATATTGCCGTTAATTGCGTAACCCCTGCGGCTGCTCGAACACGAATCTTCGATCAAATGTCACAAGAACACATCGATTTTATGTTGAGTAAAATTCCACGTGGTCGATTTCTTGAAGTTAAGGAGGCTGCATCTATGATTGCATGGCTTTGCTCTGAAGAAAATTCTTTCTCTACTGGTGCTGTTTTTGATTTGTCCGGAGGCCGGGCAACCTACTAAATTCTATTACGTGCTATAATTTAGATGTACTGGTTAGTAATTTCTGAGACACAAGTTGTGTCTTGGAAAGGCTCCATTTCTTTCCTGGTAGTCTTGTCCACATGGATCTCTCCCAATGGCTCTCTTCTATTTGCTTCCATATCCAGATTGGGGCCCTAAGGTTACCAAGCCAAGAATATAATAATAAGACAGGTTTATTTCCACTCACACTCAGCGAATGTAGTTTTCCTTTTGGAGTTATTGAAATTTCACCAGGATTTAAAAAAACTTGATCACCAAGGATACCATGTTTGACAGTCAACTTTCCACTTAGGGAGTAATAAAGTTCATCTACAAGGTGCGTGTGGGGTGGATAGACAACACCAGGCAATAGCATCATTAACCCAAACGATAGCCTCCGATGAAAATAAAAGCCATCTAACCCAACTAACCGTGATGCAAACATTCCTTTTGTAAACGGCATTTTTAAATCAATTTCATCGTAAATTTGAGACCAATTTAGATGCGCAAAATATTCAGTATTGAAATTCTTACTGCTATTAACATTTAAACCCATTATACATAGCTTCGATAAAGCTAATGCTATTTCTGGTGGGTTACGTTTCTGTCTGGTTTCATCAATTGAAGAAAGATTAAGATTTTCAAATTCAGAAATAAAATTTGCAAGGGTTGGAAACTTAGTTTCAAGTATATTTAATTTAAAACAAAGAGATTTAATTAAATGCACCACAAATTTATTTTGATTAATATTAGTCATTGTTTCACTCAAAATTTTTCAATAGATTACTATTTCGGATCTATTATAGAACATAAATTTTTAATTAAAAATTGGTAAATATTTGTCTAAAAATATTATAATTGTCGGTGCAGGGATTGCAGGTTTAATGTGCGCCCAACGACTCACTAAAAGTGGCCTAAGTGTATCAATCTTTGACAAAAGCCGCGGTGTTGGAGGGCGGATAGGCACTCGCCGAATAGAGAACGGTATATTTAATCATGGGGCCTCCCAAATACCAAACTTTAGAAAGCAGGCTAAAATACCAGCGTTTGTAAAAGATTATTTTGAAAAAGCTATCTCTGAAAGAATTATTGTTCCCGATGGTAAAAGCTTCACAGCCTTCTCAAGTATGAAGACGCTTACCAGTGATCTCAGTCTTGGAATTGATATAAAAAAGGAAATTGAAATAGTTGGGCTGAAAAATAAAAAAGTGGGAATCGAATTACTTCTTGGGAATAATCCTCACTCCTTGCTTCACGAAAACATATTGATATTTGCCATACCCCAACCGCAGTTAGTAAGCTTACTAAAAAATGACTTTCAGGAGATTAGCAAGTTGATTGAGCCGGCTGAGATGTCTGCAAGTATCACAGGTCTTTTTGCATTTAAAGAACCACTTGACCAAATCAAAGGTGGGCTAGAGAATAACAATATAATCGCTCATCATGAAAACTCTAGACTTGGCCAAGACCTAAAACTTGATTGTTGGACAGTCCACTCAAAAAAAGTTTATGGCCAAAACTGGTGCCATTTAAATAAAGAGGAAATAAAAAACCGTTTGCTCGACGACTTCAAACAGTTGGATTTTAAAAATTTTTCAAAGCCAGTATATGCTGCAGGGCATCGTTGGCGTTATGGATTCACCAAACGTAGTTTAAATACTGATTATATTTATGATGAAAATAATAAAATTGGCGTATGCGGTGATTGGTGCAAAGGAAATACTGTGATCGACGCGGCAATTAGCGGAGTCTCTTTAGCGGAAAAAATACTATCCTTTGTTATTGAATAAAAAGCATTTTTAAAATAACCAAGGAGCTTAAAGATCTTTAAAGTAGGATCGAGGAAAAGATATGATTGACGATATTGAAAAAGGAATTGTTAAAATTCTAGCGCAACAGGCGCTAATACCTGAAACTGATATAACACTAGAATCTAATCTAAACGATTTAGGATTAGATTCTCTAAGTGTTGTGGAAATCATTTTTTCATTAGAGGAAACGTTTGATATAACCATACCTTTCAATGCCAATGAGCCCTCCAAGTCCGAATTCATTATAGATAGTGTCTCGACTATTGTCTCAGGTGTAAAAACTCTAATAGCAGATAAAGTGCCTGGTAAGTAAAGCCGAGCCTAACCATTTCGGCCAAAAACGTGAGGTCAAATATAAATTTACATCTATGCACTTTCGTTAAAGCTCCTAAAACATATTAATAAAGCCCTCTTGTTCTTTTGTCTCTATCGCACCCGGTCGATACCGTCTTATATGACTTATGGAATCAGGGAAAACCCCAATTGTCTTGACAAGTAAGGCAGCAATAAGCCCAGATCGCCCCAACCCCGCATTACAATGAACGAGTACATTTTTTTCTAAACTGATTTGGATTTGAATATTTTTTAATAAAGCTTTTATATTGTCACTTTGATCAACGCTTGGAATCGACCGGTCTTTTATTATTTCACGATAATGGCGGAAATTAAATTTTGAAATACTGTCACTAAAATTCTTTATTCCAAGGTCTACTATTTCCGAATCATCCGCCAAGGTAACGATACAATGTACTCTTTGTTTTTTTAGACTTTTTAGGTCTAAATGTAATTGCATTGATGAACCAATTTTTGGTGATAGTTTTCCAGGGCAATGTGAAATTCCAATTTTTTGGTTTAGATTATGCGTTATCGGTATAAATGTTACCGGAAATATGTATGGGTCCATTCAGCACTTTCTTTAATATAGTTGCACATACCTAGTCCCTTATTAAATATTTTTTTCTAAGACTTTACTCGCAAAATTACCCGACATGTATGTAGGTTTCCCATTACAAAATGTAGCCTCGATTAATCTTTTATTAGGATCCATTACAACAAAATCTGCACAGTATCCTATTTTTAATTGACCTTTAGTATTTAAATTAAGAGCTCTTGCGGGACCTAACGAAATAAGACCCCAAGCTCTTTCAAATCTAACAAGATCTTTATCATGAAGCGTCCACACAGAGTTTGCTAGGGCTGGATAGTAATAATCTGAGACTAGTGCATCACATAGATCGGCCATAATTAAGTCAGTTGCGGATATACTTCCTGACTGTGACCCTCCACGGACTACGTTTGGGGCACCCATAATTACTGGGTTTCCAATACTTCTAGCATACTCAGCTGTCACAATAGAGGTCGGAAATTCACAGATAGTAGCACCCAAACTATTGAAATATGATCTTTCAGCTTGAGAACTATCATCATGTGACCCAATCATAATATCAATTTTGGTTAATTCAGCATATAAAAGCGATAATTGATTCTTAAGCTCTGAACCATTGTCAGCAAGGCCATTAACCACAGCCATCAATTCAGAACCTGTTCGCTTTGATTTTGCAGCCCAACCTTCAATTCTTTCAGGAAACTCCTTCCAGAGTTTTTGGGCGACAGGAATATGATTGTTATAAACTAAATAATTTATATCAAACGCCTTGATTAGACTTATCAGCTCACTGGTGTTCTCCAGCATCAAAATTTCATATCTTACTTGAGCTCTTATGTCTGTTAAACAGTCCTTTCGATACAAGCAAAGTGCGTTAAAAAAATCTTTTGCATAGGATGGGCTTTTATAACCACCTTCCCAAGAGTAAGCCTGAGCAAAATATGCCGTTGTTATACCATTGGCAGACAACTCTCTTTCTGCGCTCCTAAGACCCAGAATAATATCAAATGAAGCGGACGGTCTTGGATTGAGGTGATGCTCAAACCCATCACCATGTAAATCAACTATACCTGGTAGGATCCAGTAACCTGATGCATCAACTTCTATTTCAGCTAAGTCACTAATCAATCCATTTTCAAAACAAAACGATTTGCGTTGCAATTCTTCTTCAATTAAAACATCAGCATTCGTGAAACGAAATGAACCACTCATAATAATATTTATACCCGATAATTAAGAAGAAATTTGTAAGATATTATGTTTAAAATAATGTATAAGATGATTTTAGACGCAGAGTTTAAAAGAGTAAATATTCCTTTTAGCTTTTATTTTTAAAATTGAATGCGAGGTCTTATGAATATGGCTAGCAGAGCAAACCAAAACCCAAGGATTCAAAATTAAACAGTTTTATATATTCCGTAATTTTACAATACTAGGAATATGCCATGAGCGGTAGGCTTATAGCAATCGTTGGGCCTTCCGGGTCTGGAAAAGATACACTGCTTACCGAACTTCAAAAACAAATAAAGGCTTATTTCCCCACAAGATTTATAACCAGGCCAGGACCCCCAAAAAACGAAACCTATCATCCTATCTCTGAAACTAACTTCGCGGCCCTGGTAAAAAGTAACCAATTTGCTTTTTATTGGTCAGCTCACGGACTTAGTTATGGAATACCAAAAGATATTGACGATGTACTTTTAAAAGGACGAGATGTCGTTTTTAATTGCTCAAGATCAATCTTGGACGAAATTTCTACAAAATACCCTACCCTAGAAATTGTACTCATCACAGCCTCACCTGTGGAGCTAAAGAAACGGTTAATTTCTCGAGGAAGGGAATCAATAAAAGATATAAACAAACGGATAAGTCGAAAAATATCTAATTTACCGGCTAAATCTAAGGTTGTTGATAATAGTACAACCGTTGAAAACGGCTTAAAAAGTTTGATAAAAGTACTTAATCAAGCAACGGAAATCTCTGAATAATCTGGAAATTGCCACTGGAGTCACTCTCACCAAATAAGCAGATATCTCTTACCGGTAAAGCAGTGTTCAAAATATCGGTAAGCTCAGAAGCTAAAACCTCCATTACATTTTTTGATTCTTTAGTGTTGAGTCTTCTCGTAAGAGTCAAATGAAACCGAAAACTATCCATAACGTAAGGGTAGCCCCATCTTTGTAAATTAAACTCTTCATATTGGGAAAGTCCCACCGAACGCCTTTTTTGAGCCTTCTCTAAGGACTCGGGCTGCCTGAAAATATCAAGTTCCTGCACGCATTTTTTTGCCAAATTCTTTATTTCGTTATTTTCATTCGTTGCAACAATAGCTGCAAAGCCATTTAGAAGTTGCAAACTAACTGCAGGAATTTCAAATTTTCTTGTCGATTGGGACAATTCCAAAATCGCAGCCTTAAGCTCATTCGCATTTTTTGTTTCCGCTAAAGCAAATGGGGGTTTTAATGTTCCGTGAAAGCCATAACAGCTTTGTTTTTTGATTAACTCAGTTATATCAAAAACAAGGTCTTTAAAGTTGGGGTGAAAAATTTTTTTTGCATTTTGAGCGTCCCACCCAAGCCACGAGGATGCAAATTTAAAAAGGTCACTCTCCTCAGGTGGTGAAAAGTAAACTGCATATCGGGAAAAACTATTCATGCGGAAACTATTCCAATATCTTTTGAACTTAAATACTTTTTACAAACTCAGTTATCAACTTTTTTAATTCTGGTTCGAAAACATATTCAATGGCTCTATCCGCATCCACCCATTGCAACTGTCTCTCTCCTTGTTCAGGAAACTTTCTCTTTAAAATTTTTACTCTAAGACCATAAACGTTAACCCTGCATGTAAAGAAATCTCCTGAGTCGTTCTTTTTCCTGTAGTCGTATGTTCCTATAGACCGATTGGAAACTTTCCCCTGGACACCTGCCTCTTCCCACGCTTCCAAAGCTACACTCTTCATATTACTCAATTTATCAATTTTCCAACCTTTTGGTATTATCCATCGTTTTGATTTTCTCGAAGTGATAAGTAATACTTGCGTTTTGTCATCCACTATTTTGTAACAAAGAGCACCAACCTGGTTATAAACTTTTTGTTCAAAATTTGTTTTCAAAGATTTTCTTGTAATTTTCTTTTTCGAATATAAATCCATATCGTAACTAAAAAAAATTTTGTAGCTGTTTTAATGCGCTTCTTATTATAGAAAACTCACGCCTGTTTTTTATAGTCGAAAGATTAGAAAATAAACCTAATTTGTATCGAAAGGGTAGAAAATCACTTATTTGGATATAGACCTTATCCAACTTTCGGATGCTAATCTCCCTAAGATGACCACCAAGGTAAATTTTATTTCGATAAAAGTAAGTTAAGTACGATTGGCCACTGACGATTTGGCCACTTTTACAAAACAACCTAATTCGATTATTATTATAGAAGGTTTTCATTGAAAGACTTGCTTCGTTAGCCGCCTGTCCTATATTACTAATTATGTCGTTTCTCCTCTGACTGGATACCATACTAAACAATTTATAGAAAATTTAACTCTATTTAACAAGGTTTCAGCAAATGGCCACCACTCTTCAAATAAACTGGTCCTGCAAGCCCACTTGGCTTAGAGCATCTAAAAATACCTTTTGGTGCCTACTTGGTTGCTCAATCGGTGATTTTGGAACCATTGCTATTTTTCAATTCTTTCATATCTTATGGAATCCATTATTCATAATGGGACTTGCAATTTTTAATGGTTTACTCACTTCAATAGCCCTTGAGACCCTTATTCTAAGTCGACAAATGCAATTTAATTTAGCCCTAAAAACAGCTGCAGGTATGTCACTAATCTCCATGATCTCTATGGAGCTAGCCATGAATTCAGTCGATTTTGCAGTAACTGGCGGTGCAATTCTTACTAAAGAAGTAATTCCACTGATGCTTATTTGTGGATTTATAACGCCCTTACCGTACAACTATTGGCGGTTAAAAGCACTCGGGAAATCATGTCACTAAACTCGACGCATGAAGCAAAAACATTCGAAAATAAAATTGTATTAGTGACTGGCGGCGCAAGCGGTATTGGGAAGGCTCTTGCAAAAGCGTTTGCCAAACACGGTGCCAAGGTGGCGATAGCTGACATATCTGAAGATCTCGCAATTGAAGCCGCCAAATCATTTGATGGCATAGGATTCATGTGTGACGTGACCAATGAAGCCCAAATGAAAAAATTAGTCTCTAAGGTTGAAAGTATTTTTGGGAATATTGACTTTTTTATATCAAATGCAGGCGTATGCTTCGGAGAAAGCGGTCATGCAACTTCAGCAACCAATGAAGTATGGAACCTATCCTGGGAGGTCAACGTTATGGCTCACGTTTACGCAGCCCGAGCCGCACTACCCCAAATGATTAAGAACAAACAAGGTCACTTTATTCAAATCATATCAGCGGCAGCTCTTCTAAGCCAGATTGGTGATGCTGCATATTCAACAACCAAACATGCAGCTTTGGGTTTTGCCGAATCGTTAGCTATTACTCATAAGGGTGATGGGATAAATGTGTCAGTCGTATGCCCGCAATACATAGCAACAGCAATGTTAGGATACGACGAAGATGTTAATGAAAATATTGACTCTGAACTAATGACCCCACAGCAGTTGGCTAGAATAGTCATTAAAGAAATTCAATTAAAAAAGTTTTTGATACTACCACATCCTGAGGTATACGAGTTCATGAATTTTAAAAGCAGGTTTTATGATAAATGGATAAATAAAATGAATCGTCTTAGAGCACGTGCGTTAAAGAATACCGGTACACTTGATATCAAAACCCTTCACAGATTTATGGTTAATTCTCCAAAAGATAAAATTTAGTTGCTTACAACTGCAGCTCCAGAGATCTTTATCTCGTTAGATGTTGCCTCTTTTTCGTAATTATAAACATAAATCCCCGCATACTGATTTTCTTTAAAAACAAATGATTTTTTCAAATCAGAAATAAAACTATCTGAAATTGTTTCGTATTTCTTCAAGGCTTCTATATCTTCAAATTTTATAATAATTGATAAATCACCATCCTTACCAATCATGACATTCAACCCTTGAAAATTAAAATCAACAATTTTTTTTCCTAATGTATCAGCACAAAACGAAGCGGCTATTTTCGCTTCACTTACACTTGGGAACTTATATTGGTATACTTTTGCGTACATTATAAATTCTCCAGGTTTGATAGCATTTCGGTCATCATTGTCTCAGCTGCCTGACCTTCAATGCGTCTTCGGTTTATAATTTTTGTCTGAAGGCCCATCTCGTATTGTAATTTCTTTCCGCCATCAGTGAATTCTATAACCCCAGTCTCAGTTCGAATACATAAGTTGGCTTTTTTGAGTCGCTCATAGGAAGAGTGCTCTAAATCTTTGCCGCTACACAAAGAAACAAATGCACTAAAATCACTTAAACTGGCATCAGAAATTACCTCTGAAAACTTTGACACCGCTTCTGATACTTTTTCAGCCGTTGCTTCCTTTTGTTCAAGTTGAGTATCTAACTGATGTGCCAGCCTTTTCACTAACTTCTCTACTAGCTCAGCTTTGTCTGGAGACACTTCTTTTACATCCGGATGAAACATACAAAGGGTCCCATATACATAATTGTCTTTATTGATAATTGGGAATCCAGCATAAGCCACAACCATACCATTCAAAACTGTCATGGCATTTTTAAATATCTCATGCTCTCTACAATCAGGGACCAATTTAGGGTTTGGAGACAGTATTGTATAAGCACATGGACTTTGTGACCGTGGGAATTGGGGGTTTTCACGAATCATGTCTTCCATTTCAATGGGCCCACAAGCAGAAATATGATGTTGCGTATTTTCATCGATTAACGACGTAGTTCCTCCAGCGAACCCAGTTATGGCTAGAGCCAACTCAGCGTAAACATAAAAAAGCTCGCTTTGGTCTGTACCAATCACACCCAGTTTTTTTACTGCTTCAATACGCCGTGGTTCATTTGAAGTCATAGGAGCCGCAACAAAATTCATTCTACAATCCTCTTAAAACATTATTTTAATAATCACGATTCATTAAAAAGTGTTCATTAGAGTACATATATAGAAATAAACTGCAACCCAATGCGTAAAAAGCACCTAATTAAGATCCTCAGATTTTAACTGACAAGATAATTATAACTTTGTGCCGAGAGTAAAAATAATTGAACTAGGAAGTAAACCTGACCTTACCTATGTAAGAAAGGTTTCGATCTCTTTGAGCATAATCAATTCCATATCCCACCACAAATTCATCAGGAATTTCAAATCCAATCCATCGTGATTTTACATCAACTTCACGCCTAAGCGGCTTATCGAGCAGTGCACAAGCCTCAATCCTATTTGGGTTTCGCGATTTTAACAAGTTTAGAACATGATGCAATGTGTGGCCAGTATCAACAATATCTTCAACAACTAAGACATCTTTTCCCGATATTTCGTCATTGAGGTCTTTTAAAATTCGCACCTCTCTAGAACTCTCCATTTTATCCCCGTAGGATGAGGCTTCCAAAAAATCAATTTCTACAGGAAGGTCAATTTCACGCGCTAAATCTGCGATAAAAACAAATGAACCTCTTAGTAACCCCACAACAACAAGTTTTTCGGTGTCTTTAAAAAATCTAGTGATTTCTTCGGCCAAAGCTTCAACCCGAGCTGCAATACTCTTTGCCGATATCATTTGATCAATTGCGTATTTTGAATTATCCATAAGGTCTTCCTCAAGATATAAAGGTAGGACGAATTAGCCCATCCAACTGTAGCTTAGTTAATAACCGTTTAAAACCGTTATATATTTATTTAGCTATATTTTTAGGACGGAAAGATAAAAGGAATTAGTAAATTTTATTAGAATCTTTTAAAGAAGCCCAAAATCTTGTAATCACGCTCGATAGTGACCTAATTGAGATTTTGTTACTTTCAATGAAGATTAATTTAATCTCATTAATAGTTGCCTGTATTATAGGCCTCCCAGCGGGTGCAGGTTTAGCAATAACCAGATTCCCCACTAAGAATATTATAGTAGCCATAAGTAATGCTTTGATGTCCTTGCCTCCAGTAGTTGTAGGATTAATTGTCTACCTTTACTTGTCAAGAAGTGGTCCTCTTGGATGGTTAGAATTGCTTTATACCCCTACTGCTATGATTATTGCTCAGGTAATTTTGGTTACACCAATAATTACATCACTATCCTGTCAAATAATTGAAGACCTTCAAGAAGATTATAAAGAGTATTTTTCTTCCCTTGTAATTTCTCCTCAAAAGGCAATAAAGGCTTATATATACGATGCAAGGTATTCATTAATGACAGTTGTTTTAGCTGGTTTTGGACGAGCCATTTCAGAAGTGGGTGCCGTTATTATTGTAGGTGGAAATATCGACCACTTAACGCGCGTTATGACAACTTCAATATCTTTGGAAACGTCAAAGGGCAATTTACCTTTAGCTCTGGCTCTTGGGCTAATATTACTCATAATATCATTGTCAGTGAACTTCTTAGCTACTTTTTTAAAAAATTCTGCAAAAAGAAAAGCCTATGTTTAAATATATAGAGAATACACCAATCGACTTGTTCCCAATTAAAATAGAAAAACTTAATTACAGCTCGGGCAACAATCAAATAATTACTAACGCTAACATTACTATTCAATCTAAGGGTATAACTGTAATTATGGGCCCTAATGGGTCTGGAAAAAGTGTTCTCGTTAGATTGCTTCACGGCCTACTAACGCCAACAACAGGTTATATCAGCTACAACAATAATTCTTTAGATAAATCAATTCGTAGGCGACAAGCCATGGTGTTTCAAACCCCTACCCTATTGCGACGGACCGTATTATCAAACATAGCATTTGCAGATTCTATTAATGGAAAAACAGACCTGGCACATTGCAAAATCTTACTTAACCTTCTGGGTTTGAAATCATTCCAATCATATCCAGCTCAATTATTATCAGCTGGCGAAAAACAACGTCTAGCCCTAGCAAGAGCACTTGTTTTAAAGCCTTACATACTTTTTTTAGATGAGCCAACAGCCAATCTTGACCCAGCCTCAATTCAACTTATTGAAGAAATAGTTCAGAATGCAAATAAATCAGGTGTAAAAATTGTTTTTATAACTCACGATATTGGGCAAGCTAAAAGAATTGCTGACGATATCATTTTTTTAAATAAAGGAGAGATTCTTGAATATACTGAAACCAACCTTTTCTTTCAAACTCCCCAAACTAAAGAAACAGCCGCCTACCTCGATGGGAATATTATTTTGTGAGAAATTGAGTCCGTAAAATGGTTAGATTTAAGGGTATTATACTAATTGTTATAATAACATTTTATACTGGAATCATATCACATGCTGGGGAAGCTATATTAATACAATCAACAACCTCAACAAAAAATGCAGGTTTTTTTGAATACATTCTTCCAATCATTGAAAAAGAAATTGGCCTTACGGCTAACGTTATCGCTGTGGGAACTGGGGCCGCTATTAAGAATGCTGAAAAATGTAATGGTGATCTATTAATTGTTCACGCAAAAGAACGAGAAGAAGCTTTTATAAAATCTGGATATGGTCTGATACGAAAAAACCTCATGTATAATGATTTTGTTATAATTGGGCCAGATCTAGATCCAGCAGGTATCGAATCAAGTTTAAGTTCGGAAGCGGCACTCAGACGGATTGCATCAACCAAGCATAAATTTGCTTCGCGAGGAGATGACTCAGGTACAAATATTAAAGAACTCGAGCTTTGGCAAAACGCACAGATTGACCCAAAAGAATTCTCAGGAGACTGGTATCTTGAAATGGGGGCCGGCATGGGAGCCACTCTCAACTCTGGTATTGAATTAAATGCCTACATTTTTACAGATAGAGCAACCTGGTTAAGTTTTAAAAATAAAAGTGATTTCAAAATTCTTTTCCAAGGCGGTAAAAATCTTTTCAACCAGTATGGAATTATAGCAGTCAGTCCAGATAGCTGCCCAAATACAAAGTTCAAAAAGGCCAACCGCGTCATAGAGTGGATAACGTCTAAGAGTGGTCAAAACGCTATCAAAGGCCTTAAATTAGATGGACAGCAATTATTTTTTCCAAACAGCAGGTAAGTTTTATGCGTAAATCTCACAAACTGGAACAGTCCCTAAAAATTAGAACGTCCAAACTCCACTAAAGCTTCTTGTGCTCCAACATTATTTAAGTGAAAGCGATCAACCTCTTTTGTCCAATCTATTTCAGAAAATTTAACCAAACCATCTTGAAACCATTTTTCGGTTTTATATTCAACTTCTTCATCACTACAAATTTTGGCTGTTAAAACCCAAGATCGCGCGTCAATTTCTTGTAACTTCTCAACAAGGTTTAAACATTTACTTTTATCACGAGCCATAAAGTAACCAAAAAGTAGAGCTGCAATCCGCGAGTCGGAGTTATTTTTTCCCGATGCGACGGGATCAACTTCAAGAGCTCGTTCTAATGCTTCAACGCCCTCATCAACTGACCCAACACGAACTAATACATCCCCATATATGGAAAGAACACGAGGATCATTCGGGACGATTTCATAAGCTTTTCTTGCATGCATTTCCGCAGCTCTAAAATCATGAGAACTTAAATTTACCTCGCCAAACAACCGATGGCATTCAAAATCATTTTCGTTAATTTCCATTGCTTTCTGCACGCTTTGAACAGCTGATTCCCAATATTTACTGGGGTCACCTTCTAAAAATCCTCGTCCTAAGCCTTGTCCAATTGCACATCCTTTCCAAGCATAAGCTTGGCCGTTATTTGGATCTGCTTCAATGGCCTTATCAAAAAGTTCAATGGACTCCAAAAGAGCTTCCTTCTTTATTTTGTGATGCATTACCTTACCCTTGAGTAAATATTCATATGAAGTAAGGTTTTCTGTCGGTTTTCTATTTGCCCTTTGTAAGCTTGAAAGTTCGATTTCACCCAATAAGGCAATTGAGATTTTTCTGACTATTTCGTCTTGAACATCAAAAATATCATCTAATACTTTGTCAAACTTTTCACTCCAGATGGCTTTTCCAGTTTCAACTTCAGAAAGTTCTATAGAAATTCTAACTCTTTTTCCTGAAGATCGAATGCTGCCTGTCACAGAGAAATCGACACCAAAGTTATTACAAAATGTCTTAACATCTAAACCACTGTCTTTAAAATCGAAGCATGATTGACGAGAAACAATTTCTAGTTCTTTAACTCTAGAAAACTCTGTGATTACGTCTTCAACTATTCCATCAACTAAAAAGCCACCGTCCTCATCATTACTAGCATTTGAGAAGGGTAGGACAGCTATTTTTGGTTTATAATCTTTGTCTTTTCCACTTTGGTCTTCTGAACCATTTGATTTCACTACAGATCCACCTGAGGCCGCTATTGCATATACTTCATATGAATTGGAAATATTTTTAAGGGCTTTTGTCCCGGCAGCTTCTATTGTAAAATCTACTCTTTGGTTTACCTGTTCTTGAACAACTTTTGAAAGTAAAATTTGACCTGGAGCACATTGTGCTTCCAACCGTGCGGCTATATTCACGCCATTTCCATATATATTGTCACCCTCAATTATCACGTCATCAAGGTGAATACCAACTCGCCACACCAGCTTCATGCTATCACCTAGCGTTTGGTTGCGATCAGAAATTGCTTTCTGAAACTTTATTGCTGCATTCACACATTCGACGGGGCTGGAAAAATCAGCAATAACTGAGTCCCCAGCAGTATAAAAAATTCGACCACCAAATTCTTTTATTAGGGGATCAATAATCGCTCGACAGGCTTTCAAATTGTCGAGTGTCAATTCTTCATTTTCAGTCATGTGTTTACTGAAGCCCACGCAATCAGTCGCAAGAATGGTTGCCAGTCTTCGTTTAACATTTGCCATACTTCATATCCTAATTTAATTGGTGCTAATATTTTATCTGATGGGCATAGAACTGCCTTTGAAGTATTATAATTCTCTTTTTTTAAACCTGCAAGGCAGGCATTTTTATTTTACTACTTTAGGGTGGTTATTATAATATCAAATTGTTAAGGGCATGTGCCTATTAACATCTTTGTAAAGTAAATATCGAAAGGTGTCTGGTCCGCCTGCGTAGCAAGACTGAGGACAAAACGCCCGAAGCCAGAGAAAATCCCCAGCTTCAACTTCAACACTATCATCGTTTAGCTTATAAACTCCTTTACCCTGCAAAATATAAATACCGTGTTCCATCACATGAGTCTCCATAAAGGGGATGACTCCGCCTGGCTCAATGGACACTATATTTACATGCATATCATGCCTTAAATCCGTAGGTTCAACAAAACGAGTAGTCGACCAGACACCTCCTGTGTCGGGCATTTCAATGGGCTTTACTTCTTTTTCATTAGTTACAAATGGAGTTGGAATTTCTATTCCTTCTACATAACTATACATTTTTCGAACCCACTGAATACGACTTGGCTCCGTGGAGTCATTAAACACGCTCCATGAGCAATTCGGGGGTATAAATGCATAAGAACCTGCTGTGAGCTTATACTTTACCTTATCTATTGTGAGCTGAAGATTTCCATCAAGAACAAAAAGTACACCTTCAGCTCTAGTTTCTGGTTCAGGATTCTTACTACCCCCTCCAGGGGATATCTCAAGTAGTGACTGTGAAAATGTTTCTGCAAAGCCTGACATTGGTCTTGCCAAAATCCAAGCGCGTGTATGCTCCCAATGAGGAAGATAACTCACAACAATGTCTTGCATTACCGTTCGTGGAATTACAGCATAAGAATTCTTAAAGATTGACTTATCGGTAGCTATACTCGTCTGGGAGGATAAGCCTCCCTTTGGATAGAAATATGTTCGCTTCTTCAAATTACTATTCCTATAATATTTATATTGATCTTGTAGACCTACACTAAATCATTAAGACTATTACAACTTATAGCAAATAAGAATAGATAATTTTTAGTCAATTACGCTAATAATTTAAGTTTTAAGCCCATATCGTCGAAAGAACTGCGAACACAGTTATTCCAATGATAATTGAGAAAAGTAAATTTTTTGTCACATAAATAGCTAAAATACCAGATGCAAGACCAAGCATGCGCGTACTAAAACTCGTATTAGATAGTATTCCAGTCGGATTTACCAAAATGAGCATTAAAACGCCAGCAACCATCGAATAGGCCACGGCATTCACCCAGCGCATAAGGTGTCCATCTGGCGATATTCTTTCAGCTAATATAAGGCCTAAAAATCGCCAGAAAAGTGTGGCGAGAAACGCTAGCAAAACACCCACCCAAAGCTCTGAGTAAATAATTGGTTTCATATTCTTCTCCATACGCCAAAACCAAAAGCCAGTGTTCCTCCAGCAACGCCTCCAATAAGAATACTCCAATCCAAAAAAACTGGGTAAATGATTGGTATGATCATCCCTCCCAAGAGAACAGCAAGTCGATTAAGAGCATCTTTCGAACTAATGACTAAAAGCAGTATGTAAAGTGGCGTCATAAATGTAATCACACGCAGAACTTGAGTGGTGGCAAAGTGATCAACGAAGTACCCTAAAATTGTTCCACTTAGACCAAATAGATAAATAGTAATTGAAAACCCAACATAATAGGATAGCAGTAAACTAGGTGGATATTTTTCTTTAATGCGGCCAATTTGCGCCCAACTTGTAATGGCCATAATATGCATCAAACATATCTTTTTCCAAAGTGGGAGGGTGTGCTGGTGCAAACCAAGGATATTGTAACCAGATATTACCATCAGCATCATTCGCATATTTGCTAGGGATACAGCCAAAAATATAATTATTAACGAAGCCCCCGATGCATAGAGACCCGCGAAAGCTACTTGCCCGGGCATACCCCAAACCGTTAGTGTTGTGGCTGAAACCTGCCAAATATCGAACCCAGCTTCTTTGGCAATGGTTGAGAAGCCCACCATGGTGGAGAAAAGCGCAAAGCCTGGTACATTTATCGCATCAGATACACCAACCCAATTTAGATTCTTCTTGAGTTCTTTATGATTAAGCATCTGTATTCTTTTTTAAATCGGAAAATAATTTACTAAGTATATTTGTTAGATACTCACATTCAGGAACGTGTACTTTATTCACAACTATACTCTAGCTTTCAAACAAACACTAATCATCTTTTCAGATTTTTAATTAATTTTGCTGTTTTTGACGTTGTCAGTGGTCAAATGAAATCAATATGATAAGTATTAGTTAAAATAGCGCTCAGATGTACAAGGTCTCAAATAATTTGCATAAGAAAACTAATCTCCCAAGTAAACTGTGTCCGATATGTCATCGTCCATTTTCGTGGCGTAAGAAATGGTCAAAAGTATGGGAAGAAGTTAAGTATTGCTCAGCACTATGTAGGAGTAAGAAACGAGACTCTCAGGATGAGATTTAGTTACGCCTGTTTTATGTTCGGACAGAGTCTTTCAAAAAAAAGGTTATAGGCCAAGTTTCATGGCAATATTTGCTTTGGTGTCACTATCGCAAAAGGCTGCTTCGAGAGCGATCTTGTTCAACTCTCTAAAGTCCTTTTTAGTCCATTTGAATGTCTTTTCCAAATCCCTATACTCTTTGTTCATTGACGTTCGGAAAAAGGGTGGATCATCAGTTGAAACCGTAGTTTTAACACCCATTTCACTCAATTTTTGGATTGGGTGTGATTCCAAATTTGGAAAGACACCAAGGAATACATTTGAGCCAGGACACACTTCTAGGACAATGTCCTTGTCTTTAAGGAGTTTAAGCACATCATGATCCTCAATCGCGCGGACGCCATGGCCCACCCGTTGGACTTTAAGGTCATTTACAGCGTCAGCTACGGATGAGGCACCACTCCATTCACCCGCGTGACTTGTAAGCTTGAGCCCAGACTCTCTAGCCAAATCAAAACTGTAGAGGTAGTCTTTTTGTTGCCCAAACTTCTCATCACCAGCCATGCCGAATCCAACCACCCAATCACCTGCTGTAGCTACAGCACAATTTGCCGCCTCAATTGCTTTTGCGGGACCAAGGTGTCGAATAGCGGTAACAATCCCCCGGGAAACAATACCGTATTTTCTGTCAGCATCTGCTGAAGCCGCCTGAATGGCTTGAAGGTAGTCTTTCCACGCCACCAGATCATTTCCACCACAGAACTGAGGTGACACAAATGTCTCAACATAGACTATATTATTTTTGAAACACTCATTTAATACACCCATTGTAAGTGCATAAAAATCTTCTGGTGTCTTTAAAACGCTTGTAGCCTCTTCGTACACTCTCAAGAAATTGTTAAAATTTTGAAACTTATAGCTTCCGTCAGCCGAGAAAATCTTAGACAGATTAATGTGGTTTTTTTTGGCTAAACTTCTTATCAAATCTGGAGGCGCTGCACCTTCTAAATGTAAATGTAATTCTACTTTAGCAAGCTGGTCTGTACTCATGACTTCTTCCTACAATTATATCTAAAACTTAACTATTTTATGGTTAATTTTATAACTTTTTATCACAATAGGTTCGAGGGTTTTTTTTCAAACCAGAAGATTAAGTTTTCGACCAATTAGACAGTCTGCCGCAGTTGGTGGATCGTGAAAAGATATTCAAGGACCTCAAATATCTATAATTAGGTCATGATTCTTCGTGAGGCTAAGCCACATTTTGGTATTTTCGAAAATTAGGTTGGGAATCAGTAGAAGCTATACAAAGATTAAAAGCGACAATAAACGCGACAATAATTTAAATCTACAAAATAGGCCTAAAACGCAAAGAACACTAACCTATTGATTTTATGCTTATTTATTTGGTTGCGGGGGTAGGATTTGAACCTACGACCTTCAGGTTATGAGCCTGACGAGCTACCGGGCTGCTCCACCCCGCGCCATGAGGAAAATTGGGTAAGAGAGTAATTAACTATTTGTTCTTTTTAAGTCTGGCGGTGACCTACTCTCCCACGTCTTAAGACGCAGTACCATTGGCGCAGCGGTGCTTAACGGCCGAGTTCGGGATGGGATCGAGTGTTTCACTCGCGCTATGACCACCAAACTAAAAAAGAACAAATACACGAAACTCAAGTTATACTTGAAGCCTTAAATCAATAAATAATGCCTGTCACACCAGTAAAATGATCACTACTACTGGATCGTATCAAGCCTATCGGGCAATTAGTACCGGTCAACTGAACGCATTGCTGCGCTTACATCTCCGGCCTATCGACGTGGTGGTCTTCCACGGCCCTCAAGGGAGACCTTGTTTCGAGGGGGGCTTCCCGCTTAGATGCCTTCAGCGGTTATCCTGTCCGCACATAGCTACCCTGCACTGCCGTTGGCACGACAACAGGTCCACCAGTGGTGCGTCCACCCCGGTCCTCTCGTACTAGGGGCAGCTCCTCTCAAGTCTCCAACACCCACGGCAGATAGGGACCGAACTGTCTCACGACGTTCTAAACCCAGCTCACGTACCACTTTAATCGGCGAACAGCCGAACCCTTGGGACCTGCTCCAGCCCCAGGATGTG
>Ga0209223_10000234_pt1 | contig 64892 bp, 55 predicted proteins | sample COG_06_FD_184750 | JGI IMG/M metagenome (GOLD analysis project Ga0209223, IMG submission 184750) | Pelagic Microbial community sample from North Sea - COGITO 998_met_06 (SPAdes) (version 2) | ecosystem: Environmental > Aquatic > Marine > Neritic zone/Coastal water | place: Helgoland, sampling... | reverse complement strand
GAACTTATATAGTAACTGTTACTGACGCTAACCTTTGTACTGATACGGAAACAATTACCATCACTGAGCCTACTGTTCTTGTAGCTTCTATAGCTCTTGGAAACAATGTCCTTTGTAATGGTGGAAACACTGGTTCGGCTACGGCTTCTGCAACGGGTGGAACTACAGCCTATTCTTTCGCTTGGTCAAACGGTGCTACTACTGCTGCTGTTACTGGCCTTGCTGCTGGAACTTATACGGTAACTGTTACCGATGCTAACCTTTGTACTGATACGGAAACCATCACTATCACTGAGCCTACGCCAGTAGTTGCTGCTACCGCATTGAACAACAACGTTTCTTGCTTCGGTGGTAATGACGGATCGGCTACTGCGTCTGCAACGGGCGGAACTGGACCTTACACATTTGCATGGTCGAACGGTGGAACTACTGCTACGGTTACTAACCTGACTGCTGGAACATTTACTGTTACTGCAACAGATGCAAATCTTTGTTCTGATGCAGAGACCATAACTATCACTCAACCTGCTACTGCGGTTACTGCTTCTATTGCTTTAGGAAACAATGTTTCTTGTAATGGTGGTATCGATGGTTCGGCTACCGCTTCCGCTACTGGTGGAACTTCTCCTTATACATTCTTATGGTCGAATGGTGCTACCACTGCCAATGCAACTGGTCTTGCTGCTGGAACTTATACGGTAACTGCTACTGACGCTAACCTTTGTACTGATACGGAGACAGTCACCATCACTGAGCCTACTCCATTGGTAGCCGCGATCACTCTTGGAGCAAATGTCTCTTGTAATGGTGGAAATGACGGTTCAGCTACTGCTTCTGCCACTGGTGGAACAACAGCTTACACCTTCGCTTGGTCGAATGGTGCTACTACTACTAACGCAACTGGCCTTGCTGCTGGAACTTATATAGTAACTGTTACTGACGCTAACCTTTGTACTGATACGGAAACAATTACCATCACTGAGCCTACTGTTCTTGTAGCTTCTATAGCTCTTGGAAACAATGTCCTTTGTAATGGTGGAAATACTGGTTCAGCAACAGCTTCAGCTGTTGGTGGAACGACAGCTTACTCTTTCGCTTGGTCGAATGGTGCTACTACGGCTGCTGTTACTAGCCTTGCTGCTGGAACGTATACTGTGACTGTTACTGACGCTAACCTTTGCATGGATACAGAAACGATCACCATCACGGAGCCAACTCCACTTGTTGCTTCGATTCTTTCATCGAGCAACATCTCTTGCTTTGGATTATTTGATGGATCAGCTACGGCTGCAGGATCTGGTGGAACTGCTCCATATACCTACTCATGGAGTTCAGGAGCTAACACAGCGACTGCCTCAGGACTAGGAGCTGGTACATTTACAATCTCAGTAACTGATGCCAATGGATGCCTTGATACAGAAACGGTAACCATCACTCAACCTACTTTGCTTGTAGCCTCTACTGCGTTAATCAACAACGTCTCTTGCAATGGTGGCAATGATGGATCTGCATCTGTATCAGGTTCTGGCGGAACGACTCCATACTCATACTCATGGCCCTTAGGTGACACTTCTGCCACAGTAAACAACCTATCTGTAGGAACACATATAGCTACAGTTACAGACGCTAGTGGCTGTTCGGATACAAGCAGTATTACGATTACGGAGCCAGCTTTACTAATTGCTGTTGCTTCCATGACTCAGCAGGTTTCTTGTTCAGGCGGAAACGATGGTTCCGCATCTGCTTCTGGAACCGGTGGAACAACAGTTTACTCCTTCGCCTGGTCGAATGGCGCTACAACTGCAATAGCCACTAATCTTTCAGCGGGAACTTATATTGTTACTATCACCGATGCGAATGGATGTTTTGACACCACGAGTGTTTTAGTAACAGAACCACTTCCAATAAGTCTTACAACAACAAGTTCTAATGTATTGTGCTTTGGAGCTGCAAATGGAACTGGTTCAGTAGTTGCGACTGGTGGCACTTCACCATATACCTACCTGTGGTCAACTGGAAACACTTTAAGCACTGCCACTAACTTAAGTCCTGGGACATACGGAATCACAGTTACAGATGCCAATGGCTGCACAGCAACGACATCTGTAACCATTACTCAACCAGTGTTATTGGTTGCAACGGCAGTTGTGGATAGTAATGTGACTTGTAATTCTGGCAATAACGGTCAAGCATCAGCTTCTGGAGTTGGAGGAACAGCGCCATATTCTTTTACATGGTCGAATGGAAATATAACAGCCTCTGCAACTGGATTAATCGCTGGTTCATATACTGTGACCATCACAGATGTTAATGGTTGCACAAGCACATCAAATATTACCATTACAGAGCCTACACCGCTTGTTATAACTGGAACAATTACCAATAATGTTTCTTGCTTTGGAGGAACCAATGGCTCAGCAAGTGTAATTGCCTCTGGAGGAACATCACCCTATTCATACTTATGGTCTAATGGATCTACAAATACGAGTATAACAAACCTTGCTGCTGGAACATATACCATCACGGCAACGGACGCGAATGGATGTACTGATACAACGTCAGTAGTTATTACTGAACCAACACTGCTTATTGCTTCAACTGCCGTTACGACCAATGTCTCCTGTAATGGAGGAAATGACGGAGCAGCTGCTGCACTAGGAGTTGGAGGAACTGCGCCTTATACTTACGCATGGTCGAATGGCGCTACAACTTCATCCATCACTGGATTGAGCGCAGGAACATATACCGTGACCATCACTGATGCTAACGGATGTACAGATGACGAACCAGTGACGATTACTGAGCCAACACCTATTTCAGTTTCAACTGTATTGGTTAATAACGTATCGTGCAATGGAGGAAGTGACGGGGTAGCAACAATATTTGGATCTGGAGGCTCAGCTCCCTACTCTTTTGCATGGTCTAACGGATCAACCAACGCAGTAGCTGCTGGCTTATCTGCCGGAACGTACATTGTAACATTAACTGACTTCAACGGATGTACGGATACTGCAAGCATTACCATAACAGAGCCAGCCTCTTTAATCGCTAGCGCATCTTCATTGAATAATGCCCTTTGTAGCGGCAGTAACTCTGGAACGGCTTTAGCCAGTGCATTAGGCGGAACTGCTCCTTACTCCTATTCTTGGAGCAATGGAACATCAATGGACACAGCAATAAACCTTAGTGCAGGAACGTACTTTGTAACCATTACAGATGCGAATGGATGTTTCGATAGTGCTTCAGTTACTATACTTGAGCCTAGTGCTGTTGTTGCGAATGCAATTTTGATCTCTGACGCAGCATGTAACGGAACTTCGACAGGATCTGCCGAAGGTGATCCAACTGGTGGAACGGCTCCTTACACTTATTTATGGAGCAACGGAGCCGGTACTGACACTATTAATAATTTATCAGCAGGTTCTTACTTCCTTACTGTTACCGATGCCAATGGATGTACTGGCACTGATACGGTTGTTATTTCAGAACCAGCTGCCTTAGTCATTGCGGTTGACAGCATCAACGATGTTTCTTGTAATGCAGGCAACGATGGATTTATTACAACAACCACTTCTGGTGGAACTGCTCCATATTCTTACCTATGGAATAATGCAGCTACAACTGACAGTATTTCTGGATTAATTGCTGGATCTTATACAGTAACAGTTACAGACGCCAACGGATGTACCGCTGCGATCAACCCAATCGTTCAAGAGCCATCGGTATTGAACAGCTCAATATTTGTTTCTGATGTAAACTGTAATGGAGGAAATGATGGTTATGCTATTGCTAATGGAAATGGCGGAACGGCTCCTTATACTTATGCATGGATTACTGGATCTGCGATAGACTCAACTGGAGGACTTTCAATTGGATCATACATCGTTACCATCACTGACGATAATGGTTGTATTGTAATTGATACGGCAGTAATAAGCGAACCAATATCATTGATTGCAAGCATTGTTTCAACAGATTCAGTTAACTGCGCTGGTGACTCTACCGGTTCTGCAATTGCAGGAGCTGTTGGAGGAACAATGCCTTACAACTTCGCATGGTCAGCACTTGTAGGTACTGCAAATGACAGTCTCTTATCTTCTATTCCAGCAGGAACATACACTGTTACCATAACGGATGCCAATGGATGTATCGACTCTGCTATTGCAACAGTTGATGAATACCCTGCTATTGCCCTTACCATTGATTCCACATTAGATGTAACATGTGCTGGTGGCAATGATGGTTATGCTTCAGTAATCGCTTCTGGAGGAGCTGGCGGATACACATACCTATGGTCAAATGGTGCAACTGGAATCAGCACAGATACATTAATGGGTGGTTCACAATGTGTAACAGTAACAGACGTCAATGGATGTTCTGAAACTATCTGCACTGCATTGAATGAAACATTCAGCTTACCGGTTGTTGATCTTGGAAATGACACATTATTATGTGATACCATTTTCACCATAACATCATCCAGTGCTGTTTCATATGCTTGGAACACATTAGAAAACACGCAGAGTATCGATGTTCAAACATCAGGAACTTACACTGTGACAGTGACCGATTCAAATGGTTGTGAAAACTCAAACGACATCGTTGTGAACTTCAATCCTTATTTGAATTTCGAAATCGATACGGATAGTACTTTATGTGCTTCCGCAACTGGTTCTGCTTCAATTGTGAACTTGACCGGAGGTGGTGGATATATCGTGAACTGGAGCAATGGTCAAATTGGTGGGATAACGGCTTCAGGCTTAGCTTATGGAGCTTACAGCGTGAGCATCACAGATGCTAACGGTTGTGAAGCGACTGAATCATTCTTCATCTATAACGATACTGATCTAGAATTTGCGTTGAATGCTACCGATGTTTCTTGCTTCGGAGCAAATGACGGACAAGCTACTGTTGCTATACTTGATGGTACTGCTCCTTTCACATACAGTTGGTCGAATGGAACTTCAAACGATACCGCTTCCAACTTAATAGGCGGCACGTATTCAGTTACAGTTTCTGACAGCAATGGCTGTGAAGTAATTGATTCAATTGCGATTAACGAGCCAGATCAAGTAACATATAGCATTGCAACTTCAGATGCTAATTGTGGAGCGAATGATGGTTTTGCAGCAGTAACGAATGTTTCTCCAGCTGGAGTTTACACGTATGCATGGAACGATCCATCACTTCAAACCACAGATACAGCTTCAGCACTTGCTGCAGGAGTTTATCAAGTAGTTGTTACGACAGCAAATGGTTGTTCAGATTCTAGCATTGCCATTGTAAGTAACATCAACGCTCCTGCTCTAGCGATGAGTGCGATTGACGAAACGTGTGAAGGTTCTGAAAACGGATCAGCCTTAGTAGCTGCAACAAGCGCATCGCCATTGACGTATATGTGGTCTGATGCGATGATGCAAACGACTGATACTGCTTCTGGGCTTGGCGCTGCATTGTACTTTGTGACAGTAACAGATACCTTCGGTTGCATAGCAATTGATACTGTTACAGTAAACACATTGAGTCCTCTTCCTATGCCGAACTTAGGTCCTGATTCTTTGGTTTGTGAAACAAATGTTGATTTAACTCCTGGTGCTGGATTCACAACTTACTTGTGGTCTGACGGAAGCAACAGTGACACATTGAATATCACTACCTCTGGTATTTACAGCGTAACTGTGAGCAATGCTGGTGGATGTGAAAACGTAGATTCAGTTAATATCACATTGAGCACACCAATCACGTTCACAAGCACAATCAACAACTCGAGTTGTAGTCAAAACACAGGTAGTGTAACTCTCGTTGCATCAGGTGGAACTGGAACAATTGGATATGCTTGGAGCACTGGTGATACGATAGCAGGAATTGCAAATGTTGGTGCAGGAAATTACCTGGTAACAATAAGTGATTCTGTTGGATGCTCAGTCGAAGCTGACTTTGATGTAGACAACATCAATGCTCCAGCAGTAGCTATTACCACTGTAGACCTAAGCTGTTTCGGAGACAATAGCGGAGCTGCAAGTTCAACAGTTACTGGCGGAACTGCTCCGTTCACCTATACTTGGAGCAATGGTTCTATAGGATCAAGTGTAAACGGATTAGCCGCTGGAAACTATGACTTGACAATCGTTGATGATAGTGGTTGTGTGGTAATTGAACCATTCACGATTACGGAGCCTAATGAAATCAATATTTCAATAAGTTTTGTGCAACCAGCTTGCGGTGATTCTAACGGTAGCGCTTTAGCAACAGTGACAAATACACAAGGTCCTATTTCAACTTACTTGTGGGATGATTTACTAAGTACAACTACCGCTAACCTTGATACAATCCCTGCAGGATTCTATACAGTTTCTGTAACAGACTCAGCTGGATGTGAGGCTAGCCAAGGTGTTGCCATAAGCAACTTTGGCGCAGCGATCTTAGCGACAACTGCAACAGACAATAACTGTTCTAATGAGAACACTGCTTTTGCCACTGTTGCAGCTATAGGAGGCGCACCATTCACATTTGAATGGAATGATGGACTTGCTCAAACGGGAGACACAGCCTTCAACCTTTTCAATGGCATCTATGCAGTTTCTGTAATTGATACAGCTGGATGTATTGCGATTGATGTGGTGAATGTAGGATCAACATTTGATGCTCCAACATTGAACCTTGGTAACGATGTCAATGCCTGTATTGGCGCTGAAGTAATTCTTACTGCTGGTGGTGGTTATGCAAGTTACTCATGGAATACTGGCGCTTCTACTCCATCGATTGTAGCAGCATTATCTCAAGCTTATGATTTGACCGTTAGCAATACTGCAGGATGTTTTGCTTCTGATACGATTAACGTTCAGTTTGTGACGCAGCCAATAGTTGATCTTGGACCTGACACCATCGTATGTATTGACGACTTCAACCCAACCATTACATTGGATGCTGGTGAAGGTTTCAATTTCTATGAGTGGTCTACAAATGACACTACCCAAACGATTGATGTTTCCACTGGTGGTGCATATACAGTGAGCGTAAGCGAGTTTGTTGGGTGCTTTGGTTCAGATCAAGTGATCGTGGTGTTTGATACTTGCGTGAATGTAACGGTTGATAATATATTGAATGCTTCTGGCCCGTCAATAGCGATCTACCCTAATCCAAACCGAGGTCTATTCACCATAGAGTCTAAGGGCTTGCCTTTAGGTGATTATCAAATCAAAATCATGAATGCTTCGGGTCAATCTATCATCAACAAGCAAATTCGAATTACAGGATCTGCGAGCAACTTGACAGAGATTGATGTTCAGTCAAAAGCGAGAGGATTGTACATGATGATTCTGGAAGGTGAATCAATCAGAATGGATCAAAGAGTGATCATTCAATAAGCTGAATTGAAATAAAAGATAAAAGCCCGGCATATCATGCTGGGCTTTTTTTATTCTCTTAATTACGCTAAGTCTATTTCTTCTTCGCTTTCTTCTTTCGCTTAAAAAAGTCCTTCACCGAATAAAATTCTTTGCGATAAAAAACACCCAAACCTTGTGTATAAGGAGATTGATTGAGGTATGTAGAATTGGTGTTGTTGGATTCATTAAAAGCGCTAGCTCTCAGCGATCCATCTTTATTGATCTTGTATTCAACATTGAACTCCCCAGCCACATTGCTCGTAGATTCTGATGTACCATTATCTCCTTGCACACTTCCATTTACCTGCACAAAAACACGATCATTAAGCAATTCTTTAGAAAGGTTGACTTCTGTTTGGTTGCCTGAAGTCTCATCGCCAGGTCGATAGTTGAGGCCAACGTCTAAATTGTCAAAGTATTTTGAAATGTAATTACTGAATTGATTGGTCAACATCTCAACAGTAGTCACCTGGGTTGTTGAAAGTGCAGAAACTCCGCTGCCTTGAGAAAAGAAATTATTGGTCAGAAGCAAAGAGAAAACTTGCTGATTCATGATTTCCTCGCTGGTCGTTGAGGGATCAAGTAACTGATTAACAATATCTGATTCTGAAAAGTTGGGCAAGTCCACATCAAACGAAATATCTGGTTCTAATAAATCACCATGCATCATTAAGAATACATTTACCTGTGTGCGGTCTTTATAGACATCTGAGGTGTCTCCAACGCTTGACGTTAATGCTATCGGTGATGCTCTGAGATCATACACTGCTGTTAAGTCAACCTTGGCCTCTGTGGGTGATCCTGCCCACATTATTCTACTTCCATTCTGAACCGTGAACTTCTTGTTGACGATGTTTTGTAGGGTAAATAAATAATCTCCACCTGTGATGGTGTAGTCACCGTACATCTTAAATGTGCCTTTATTGTCAATATTCAAAAGCATATCGCCATTTCCGTGTACCTTGATAATATCACCTACTTTCTCATCAAATATGATCTGCACTTCCGCAAAATCATTCACGGTGAGTTTAAAATCAAGATTTAAACCTTGCATTTCCTCTGCTAATGCGTCCTTCTTAATTCTCTTCTCTGCGATCTTATTCTTGGGTTCAACAAATCTGATGTATTCAATATCTCCCACATCTCCACCCGCATCCATAGGAATAGAAAGGCGTGTTCCTTTATTAGTAAATGCGTCAATGACAATATTTGTTTGTCCTGTATAACCAGAGATCCCGATGTCGCCTGTAACGTAGGCTGTTCCATAATAATCTTCATTTTGAGCCATTGTCGTATTCAATGCTTGAAAATTATCTACGATAAAAAACAAATCGTAATTGAAGTTGCTGAACTTGTCATGAAATATGGATGCTACCAAGTTTCCGCTATCCCCTTTTTGATCAAACACTTTAACGTAATCTAGGCCGAAATAATCACGCTCAATATTTATCCGAGCCTCAGGAATAGAATATTCTGTATTTAGGTATTGCACCAGACCCTTGAAATCTGTAAGCATTATTTCACCATCAAGTTGTGGACTCGAAATATTTCCGCCTATAGAGACCAAACCATTCATTTCCCCGTCTAGACCTGAAGCATATTTTGAGATAAAGGGTTCTATTATCGAGGCTCGAAAACTCTTTAGAGTAACTTCCATATCGAGTTGATTCTCTTCTCGGAACGGATAATACTCCCCAACAATATTGATATTCCGAGTGCCTTGATAATTTAAGTTGAGGTTTGTTTCCAATGCCCTTAGTTCAGAATTATAATTAGAAACGCCTTCTACATTTCCGATTTCAAACTCATCAATAATCAAAGAATCAATGAGGAGGTCAGCATCGGCAACCAACATATTATTAAGGTGATAGACATCTAGCTCGCCTGAGAAAAGCCCCACAACTTGATTTGATACTACTCCAAAATTTGACAGGTAAGCCAAGTCAAATCGCTCAATATCAAGATACAAGTGCTTTTGGTTCCTTGGGTTTATCTCTCCTCTGCTTGTAATATGCCCTACTTCACTTTGAATATCCAATCCTTTGATCACTAAACGATTTGAATCAGCTTTCAAAAATGCTGTTTCAACACTTGTCCAACGCACATTCGCTATTCGAGCGTCCATGCTTTTCAGAAGGACGTTAATTGGAAACTCTTCGCTCGTGTAAGCCAATATTTCAAAAGCACCGCTATCTGATAATGTTGATTGATTAAACCAAGACACATTAGTTTCCAGCGAGTCATTAAACAATCGAGAATTCAACACTAGATTATCCAAGAAGTAATCGCCTGAAAAACTGAATCCCTCTGCTGAAAGCGAAAAATCCAATGTATCGGCTTCTGGTTTCACAACCAATACTTGACGCTTAAACGATATTGAACCTAGATTCCAAGACAATGTATCAAGGTGAAAGTCCATAAAATCATTTACCGCTTTTACCTTACCAAATAACCGAATCGGATCATGAACCCTCAAGTCTGGATGAATAAAGGTCATCAAGCTAGCGTCATTCTTGATATTAATCTCATAATCAAATCGCTGACTAGTATCTACTTTACTAAGATCAACATCAGCAAAATATTCTGGAGCATAGGCCTTACCCACTTTAACGAAGGCATATGGCAAATCAAATAAGCTGGTTCTGCCTTTAAAATTAGCGTCAAAGAGATCCGTGAGTAATGAAATATCATGTCCTTCTGGTATCAACTTATCAATAAGCTGGATAGAATCAAGGTGGATTTCATCAAATGCATTGACATAGTCAAACCCTGTTAGCAGAAGAGTTCCGTTCAGGTTTTTCAAAGAGTTTCCTTTCATGTTTAGAGTGAGCATGGTTGACACCACTCCAAATGTGTCTTCAGGCACGAGGTTCAACGGTGAAAGCTTGAGATCAGTCACACGGCTCACACAGGTTACTTGAGGAAACTCATTTTTAAAATCAACCTTACCAGTAAAGTCAAGAATCAGATTGGGATCATTGAGAGACAGATTGCCTTCAAAAATTTCTTTATCAATGCCCCCATCGATTGTTATGTTGCGATAGTTGTATCCCAAAGCGTCAAACTGGAATATCTTGCCTTTCGCATCCAACGAAACATCTTCCAGTGCAAATTCGCTTCCATTGAGTTTAAGATCAAACGCGATTTTCCCTAGTGAAGACGTCTCCAACATTTTCCCCAATTGAAAAGAAGATGTTCTTAAATCACCAGAATAGGATATTCCGTTTTCTCCATTCTTAATATTAACGTCCGTATTTAATACACCCAAATCCGTTTTCAATTGACCAAACGTCACAAAGTCATTGATAAAGCCAACGTAGGAACCTTCGAAAATCATATTCCCCAAATTATGCACTTGACTCGGTAATGATATGTTCAGCAATTCATCTCCAGTGGGAATGGCGAGCATTTCAAAATCACGAGCGGTAAAAGCCAAATGATCTGCCTTTGCATTTATAAGCATAGCCTTTGGGTCTGGCAATCCTTTTATGCGGACTTGCCCTGAGAAAAAGCCTGATTTTGCAAACTCTAAGTAATCAATGGTTCCTCTCAAATCAGACAAAGCACCGTAAACAGAAGCACTCACCTTCATGGGAGTTAAAATCCCATCAACATATCGAGAGAAATAGGCGATATCAGTGAAATTCACATCTGAATTCTCTAAGCGAACCTTGAGATAAACCTGCTCGAAGAAATCTGAAAAAGCTCCAAAATTGTCATAATACATGGCGTACTCACCTTCCACTACCGATCTGTTGGTGACCAACTGAAGCTGTTTGCATTCAATAGCTTCAGAGCTTAGCGAAAATGCAGTATTCAAGCAACGCACTTTGAATCCACTCTTTTCTTGAAGATGCAGTCCTTTGACCTGAGCACTCAATGAATCATCAAAAGAAATGTTCTCAATCCTTCCTGAAAGATCCGAAACAAGAAGGTGGTTGAAGTCCACTTCTCCAGCACTTCTATATTCACTATTCGCGTCATCGTATCGGAATTTCAATCGGTCTAGAATGATGTCATCGCAGGTAATTGAAAAGTTGCTAGCTGAGGTGTCTGCTTGATCAGGTTTAAAAGCATCCAACAAAAACTGCATATTGGTTATGGTATCATTCTCAGCGATATACAGATTGAAATAGACATTTTTCAATTCGATATAATCAAGATTGACTCTCATTTTCAATCGATTAAAAGATGTGAGATCTACCTTTAGAATTTCAGCGTATAAGAGTGTATCCTGATTTTGATCGTACACCATCACGCCATCCAAGCGTATGGTTTTGAAAGGCTCTAAGTGCAAGCCATCGAGTGTAAGTTGGGTATTTAAGTATCCACCCGCAACAGCTACAACCTTATCAACGGCATACTTTTGAATGGAAGGAACAAACAGAAGGCCACCAATTATGAAGGGAATTGAACCAATAGCCAACAGAATAACCGCAATAATTCGCAGCAGCTTTTTGGTAGTTTTGCCCTTGGTTGTTTTCACAGATTTCAAAGTTCAAATTTACGCTAAAGCGTGGAGCACATAACAATACTTGGTATAGAGTCTTCTTGCGATGAAACATCGGCTTCTATCATTCGTGATGGAAAAGTTTTGAGCAATTTTATTGCCAATCAAGATATTCATGAAAAATATGGTGGTGTGGTTCCTGAATTGGCCTCTAGAGCTCATCAGAGTAATATAGTTCCTGTTGTCAAAATGGCGCTCAACCAAGCGAGCATATCGTTAGAAGAAATTGACGCTATCGCATATACGGTTGGTCCAGGGTTAATTGGAGCGCTCATGGTAGGCAGCAGTTTTGCCAAAGGATTATCCATCAGTTTAGACAAGCCACTCATTGAAGCGCATCATATGAAATCTCATGTGTTGGCGCATTTCATTATTGAGGCCCAAAAGCCAATTCCTTCTCTGCCTTTCTTGTGTCTTACGGTAAGTGGCGGCCATACTCAAATAGTGTTAGTAGAAAAACCCTTGGAGCAAACAGTCATTGGAACAACTATTGACGATGCCGCAGGCGAGGCATTTGATAAGGCTGCGAAAATTTTAGGTCTTCCCTATCCTGGCGGACCGCTCATTGATAAGCATGCGCAAAATGGTAACCCAGATGCCTTCACTTTCCCAATTTCAGATATCCCTGATTTAGACTTCAGCTTTAGTGGTCTTAAGACTTCTGTGCTTTATTTCGTCAGAGATAACGTAAAGAAGAACCCCAACTTCATTGAAGAAAACCTTGAAGATATATGCGCCTCAGTGCAGTATACAATTGTTGAAACATTGCTTAAAAAATTGGAGAAAGCAATTCATCAAACGGGAATAACTAATGTTGGAATTGCAGGTGGTGTATCGGCTAATTCACTTTTAAGGAGCCGTATGTTAGCACTTAAAGAAAAAGGATGTGATGTATTCATTCCTAAATTCGAGTTTTGCACAGACAATGCAGCAATGATTGCGATTTATGGGCACTACATGTTTATTGAGAAAAGATTTGGCAAGCTTGACACAGCTCCTAAGGCACGGATGCCTTATTAGGTCCGCATTTGCTTTCCTATTCCTTATTCAAAGCATTTTTGCGTTTTCTCAATCGTTTGGTGGAAATACCGACCTCAACATTCCTGACACCAAGCGTATTTATATGAAGATAAATCCACTATCGGTGCTTTTTGGATCAATACCGGGAACATCCGAATACGGACTGCGCTTCGAAATTGTGGCCAATAAAAGATTCACCTACCAACTAGGAGCCGGATACTTGGGAAACACCATTCTCTATCAAACCAATCTTGTCACAGACTCAGCAAGAGCCATTCTCAAACAGTATCAATTTCCTGGAATTAGACTTCAAGGAGAACTCAGGTATTATTTCTTGAAAACGAAAATGGATAAATCACTGAACAACTATCTGAGTCCTTCAGGAATGTACATCGCACTTCAGTCTTCCTATTCAACTGCCACCTTCAGCGCTAAAGTTTCTAATTTCCCAAAAGAAGATTGGACGAACCTTTCCATCAGTATTTTGGGTGGACTTCAACTCATTCACAAAGAGAGTTTTGGTTTGGATGCGTATGCAGGGATTGGCTATAAAAGAATTACAGCCACAAGAACAGACTATCGATCCAATCAAACCAACATGAATGTTGAAGATCTCTTTGATGGTGGACTTGGCGCCTATCTGGCTTCACCCATTAAATTAAATTTGGGTTTCAATTTCACCTTCGGTTTAATCTAATTATTCGTCATGGCCCACCTCAACTTATCCTTCATTATTGAAAATGTTTCTGACGAAAACGCCTTCATCGTGATGCTTTTGGGGGTTTTTAAGTCAAACCTGGGGCCTGATGTTGACGCATTACGCAAGTCAATTACTCTTATCGATCATGAACAAATCAAAAAGGATGCGCACAAAGTGAAGTCTAGTTTTAGAAGTTTAGGAATGGATGAAATGACGCATACCTTGCAAGAAATTGAGGATATGGGTAAGGACAAAAAAGACATCCACTTGATTGAAGAAAAATTTCAAAACTTTGAATCCAAGGTTCCGCAAGTCACGCAAGAAGTAGACCAATACATCAGCGAAAATCCCGAATAGAGATTATTCTTTGATCGTAATTGACTTCACAAAATTATCGGTAAAGCGCTCAGCAAGCTCAAATTCAGTTTGGTTATCCGTAGAATGTGTAACACTTTCCTGTTTGATGTTGATATAATCATAGCGGTAAAACAAATCGTTCCAATTGACGATCATATCAAGCTTTTGATTCTCACCAACGGTAAATTCGTCTGTATACACTCTGGCAATATTTGAGCGATACAGATCATCTAATCCAGTATGAAATATGACATCATGATCAAAGTTATCACCACCATTGGTATCAACTTTAGCTTCTAAAATGATGAATCGATACATGGATGCCCAAGACCAATACATATTGGAATAAGTGCTCAATGGATCATTATTGCTGTATACAGTAGGGTCAATCTGATTGAGTGCAGGCGGCACTCCTACTCCAAACACTATACTATCATACACACCTTCTTCAACATCGTAAGCATACTCCGCTCGCCACTGTGGCGTGGATATTGAAGCATCAAACGGTCGCTGGTCAAACAACTCCATATCAGAAAGAAGCACCTCACTACTATTGCTCTTCAAGGTAATATTCGCCATATAAACCTTAAAAGCCACAATCTTTACGTTGTTGCCTTGCTCATCAATAAACGCTTCGTTTAAATCCAATGCATCATTATTATGTGCCAAATGAAACGAAAGTGTCAAAGTAGGTTCCGCCTTCTTAATTTCGGGAAGGGCATCACCATCATTGCATCCACTCAGCGAAAAGCCTGCAGCAATAGCTATGAGCAAAACTATATTCAGGGCCTTATTCATCCAGTGAAATAGACATTGTTGCGTTTTCAGTTATTTTCTCAGCCAAAGGCATATTATCAAACGTATGTGTAGACAAGTCTGTAGTAAAGTCCACTCCTTCTAACAACTTCTCGAAATCAACTTTTAATTCCAAAGACACACCATCCGTTCCGATTTCTTGTGCTCCCAAATCGAGCGTGACAGACCTTAAAAGACCGTTCAGTCCTGTATGGAATTCAAATTTTTGAATGTCGCTTCCATCAGCATTGGCAGAAGCATCTACCATTCCATCAATCGAAACAAATCGGTATCCACTCGCCCAGCCCCAATACATGATGGGCACCTGAGGAGCAAACGGCCCTGAAGCTTGAGTAGTAGGATCCAAACCATTGTTTCTGCACGGATCAACGCCTATATTAAACATAATAGAATCCAGTGTAGCATCAGCACTTGGGAGAATTCTTGACCGAAAGGCTCTGTTTTCATCATTAAAAAGTAAGGCATCAGAGGTGACCGTAACGCAGTCTTCATTGATATTTTTAAACGAAATGTTCGCACCATTGAAATTCAATGCAAATTCTGTGAAATACATTCCAAAATAATCAACGGTTAGTTTTCTGTTGTCTGCGGTTGTGATCGTATCTCCCACGACTAATTCTATTTCACCATAAATCGGCTTAAACGAAACCTCAAAATCTACTGGTTGCCAAATACAATTTTCAGCGCTTGAGCCATCCGGATCATAGTTAAATGCTGCCTTTTGGTTGCAACCGCCATCTTTATTACATGAAGAAAACATCAGTAAGACAACTGGAAAGAAAATGAAGAGTCTATTCATAATATCACATTTGTTAAGTTAAGACGCTCAATCAATAATATACGATTACAAAGCATGGCAAAAATGATCATGTTAATCGAACGTTAAAAGGACTTTTATCACAAAGTAATTTTGAATTGCTTTGAAACAATATTCAATTAGGCATGAAAAGTATTTATTTCTCTCTCCTTCTCTCCATAGTTTCAATTGTAGGTTTTGCTCAAGAACCCATCAGAAATTATGATTTCAAATTTAAAATATCGGGTCTTTCAGACACCACCGATAGCGCTGTTTTCTTAGCGAATTACTACGGAGGCAAGCAGTACTACTACGATACAGGAATGGTTGAAAATGGCATGGTCCATTTTAAAGGCGATTCAATCAAAGGAGGAATTTACTCCATCATCACCTGGGACAAGAAAGCCTATTTTGAGTTTGTGGTGAATGAGCCCGTTATTGAAATGGAAACCAACACGAGCAATTTCATCAATACGATGAAGGTGAAAACTTCTCAAGAAAACAAGAAATTTTATGAATACCTCCGATTCATCAACACAAAATCAACCAATGCACAGGCATTGAAAAAGCGAATTGAAAACGCTAAAGAATCGGAAAAAGAGAACTTAACAGCTGCGCTCAAAGAAATAGACGGTGAAGTAATTGAATATAAAAAGACCTTCATTACAGAAAACCCAGACTTGCTTATTTCTAAAGTCTTCAATGCTACTGCTGAGCCAGAGGTGCCAGACTATTCAGAAATTGAAGACACGGATGAGAGAAACAAAAAGCGCTATTTAGAATTTAAACGTCACTACTTAGGCGGAATGGATTTTTCGGATGAGCGACTTCTACGCACGCCTATTTTCAACAATAAACTGACCTATTACATTACTAAGCTTACTCCTCAAATAGCAGATAGTGTCATTGCTGCTGCTGATATGCTCGTAGGTATGGCTAAAGGAAATAAAGAGCCACACAAGTTTATCGTACATACCATTACGAGCAAATTTGAAGACTCTAAAGTGATGGGAATGGACGCTGTTTTGGTACACATGGGACAAACCTATTATTGCCCAGATAAGGCATGGTGGCTTAGCAAAGAGAAGTTAGATAAGTTTTGTGAGCGCGTTGATGCCATGGCTCCTTTGATGATAGGAAAGCAAGCGCCAAATCTTATGCTTCAAGATACTGCAGGCAATTGGAAAAACATGGCCGATATCAAAGCAAAATATACCGTTCTATACTTCTGGGATTCAGGATGTGGACACTGTAAAAAAGTAACTCCAAAGCTGAAAGAGTTCTATGCTGAGTATAAAGAAAAGGGCATTGAAGTATTTGCGGTAGGCACCGAGTTTGAAAACGAAGAGTGGATCAAATACATCAAGAAAAACGAGTTACAGTGGATCAACGTATCGGACACACCCGAATCAAATAAAAATGCTCATGAGCTAATAGCTCAAGGAAAAACTACCCTAACCAGCATGAATTTCAGAGATACGTATGACATCTTCAGCACGCCAAAGGCTTTTTTACTCGATGAGAATAAGAAGATTGTTGCCGCTAAGTTGATGCCCGAGCAGTTGGGCGAGTTTATTGACAACCAACTAAAAGAAGACGCTAAAAAGTGATGATGGAAACTGGATGCTAAAGTCTTCTTTCGCTTGACTTTTATCAATCCACACCAAACCAAAAAAGAAAAGATCGATCGTGATTGTCACGTTTCGGCCTTTTTTTATTTCCGCCCATGCCTGCTTCATTCCTTCAGAGTAATAGAGATCGTGAAGTACAATGACACCTCCATCGTTTAAAACCTCCTTAATGGCTTTAAAATAGCGCATAGTTGGCTCATAGTGATGATCACCATCCAGAAAGATTAGGTCATATGAATTTTGATTCTTTTCAAGAAAAGTATCAAAAGTGTCGCACTCTACTTTGGCATTAACTAAGCCAAGCTCCTTTAAGTTTTCATTCGCAAATTGAGCAATACTCGCATTGCCCTCAACCCCTACTGCTTTTGATTCAGGATTAGCCGATGCCATCGCTGCCAAAGATTTACCCAAATTGGTTCCCAGTTCGAGGATAGAGTCAGGTTTGAAGTAAGATACCAATCGATGCAAGAGCTTCACCTGAAAATCTGGCATTGAAGATCTTTTGGCATAATGAGATACTGAAACTGAAGTTTCTTGTTTCTGTCCATAGTCCATCCCCGTTAAAAGCCGATCGCTAGACTTCATTTTATCAAAAAGTCGAATAAGCTCTTTTGCTGGCTTTGGATTTGAACTGTATACACATTTATCAATCAAGGAATATACAAACGGAGAATGCACACCATGCCTGGTTTTGGAGGAAAACCGATGACGAATAAAATCCAGAGAAGTATTAAGCAAGTTCATTTTATAATTCCGAACTGCGAAAATGGATAATTCCTACATTTGTACCCCTATTAAAAACCAATACTTGCCCGGGTGGCGAAATTGGTAGACGCGCACGCTTGAGGGGCGTGTGTCGCAAGACGTGCTGGTTCGAGTCCAGTCCCGGGCACACCATTTATATAAAGGGTTTCAGGATAATTAATTCCTGATACCCTTTTTTAATTAAAAGCATTTGCATACTATTTGCATACAAAGCATGCTCAAAACATTGGCTTTACAACTGTTGGTTTATAGGATTGGGCCGACATACAACTGGAAGTTGCTCTGTTGGCTTAGCAAATTCAGATCTTGGGCAGCTGATTATCTCTTAAGAACTACTTTCGATAAGTAAGACGATTTAGCAAAATTCAAATTAGTCCATGATTGATACACTAGGATCCCATAATCTCTTTGCTAATAAATTTATTATCGGCACAAATTCAGTGATTAAGGGATATACTAAAACATCCACAGAGGAGATTAAGGCTTTGCATCGATGGATAGAGTTCAAGAAGACAGATCCATTCATGGATGATTACCGTCCGGAGCATACCCAAAGCATTCAGTTTCTTAAGATCATTCATACCCCCGTATTCAATACATTATGAGTAGTTTAGTTTTGTTATTAGGCGTTCCAGAAGTGGTTGATTTAAGCTGTATCTTAATAACGGCCTTATCAAAACGCTAAGTTAACTTGCTGAAAAAAAGAGTATAAATCCGTTAAACGTCAACTTTATAAGCGTTATAACAAGTTGTGCCTCATTAAAATTACTTGACAAAGTATGAAAGAAATTGAGTGGGTGGATTGTAATATTCATTTTTGCTGATAATCATAGTCAAGAATTAAAATTATCAATACTTGAAAAAACATATTTCACTCGACTTATGGAACACTTTAATAACTAGTAATCCAGAGTTTTCATTTGCACGCATAAAGTTACTCCAAGAGTCCTACTTATCGGATTTTAATTCGGAAGAAATATCGCAAGCCATTGAGGTAATAGGTCGTAATACGGATGATATAAATATGAAGACTGGTGTTAGTTTACGCAGTGAATCGATGTACTCCGATGTTCTCACTCAGTTTGGAATTACAGCAAAAGAAAATGAAATCAGCGAATTGTATTATCAATTAGAGCCTCAGTTTCTTAGTAATCTACCTGAACTGATGTATCCATCGGATGAATTAATTGAATGGTTTGAAAAACTAGTTTCCGCAGGTCACACACTGAATATTAGTAGTAATACAGCTTATATCAAAGGCAGTACTCTAACCAAGGCATTATCAGAGATTGGAATTATAGACTACTTTGATTTTCTAATTTTTTCTGATGATATAAGATGCTCAAAGCCTTCAATAAAGTTTTTCAATCATTTGGTTTCCGAATGCTCGAAAAGGGGAATTAGTAAAAATGAAATTATACATATTGGAGATAGTTATGAAGCCGATATTGAAGGTGCTAGATGGGCTGATATTGCTTGTATACATGTTTCTGATTCCAAACAACTATTAAGCTTCACCAAATTTGATTAATGCCTCGATGTATAAATTAAACGAGTTCGCAACGCACTATATTGAATCCAAGGAGAGTCTTGGTTTCGAGCCGTCAGACTACAGTAAGTTCAAGTTCGGACTATCTTCAGTAGGTTATAAATATGGACTTGACCTGTGGAAAGGATTTCATGCTAGATTCAGTGATAGATTAAGAGAGTATGAAACCATACGTGTTTTTGGCAGTCCCTATCAATATCTCCCCACAGCAGCACATACAATTTCAAATTCTTTTATAGCTGAGTTATCAAGGACGTTGCCTAAGACCACGGTTGTCGAAGGAAAACTCAATAGGGCTACGACCTATACAGTCGACTATGGCAGCCTAACCGCAGCCGAGCGAATGAATCTAATTTCATCCGACACGTTCAATTTGGATGAAGAGTTCGATAATAGTGACTTACTGATTTTTATCGATGACATTAAGATTACCGGAACGCATGAAAAGGTCGTAAAGAAGGTTTTGAATTCAAAATCAATCCAAAATGACGCAATATTCCTTTACCATGCCGTGCTAGTTGACCAGACTGTGCACCCTTCTTTTGAGAATGAATTGAACTACCACCATGTAAAAGGTATCGATGAATTAATTGCACTGGTTAATCAAGAAAGTTTTGCGATAAACACAAGATTTGTGAAGTTTACCCTGGGCTGTGATTCACCTGATTTTAAGATGATATGTAATAGTATTCCGTATTCTCTGCTGCAAGAAATTCGGCAAGGAGCAAATATGAATGGGTATGATAAATTGGATGAGTTTCGGGAAAATCTTGAAGAGCTTTCGAAGCTGCTTGATAATGAATTGGTGGATTCATATCATTATTCGAAACAAAAGCGACAATTCTAATGAGGAAAACCCGTTGCTTTCTTGATTTTCTCTGGATGCTTAGTGCCTTGGCAGGAATTCTAGTTACGGTATCCTGTAATTCTTTTCAGCCAGAAAAATCACAACAACCTGACATTACAGAACAGTCAAATGAACAATCCGTTCAGCCTTCTACCAACCCAAATCTGCCCGAATCGATTATTTATGAAAAGACACCAGAACCATTTCCATATTCAAAACTGGAATTACTGAATAAGCATTTTGATATTACGGAAGTCGTAGACGATTCGATTGGGCGTTACCAATCTGGTGAAACTTGGTTTGAGGTTGAAGTTGAAGAAACAAGCTCTTTTCAAAAGAACGGAATTTCAAACGTCTTAGTCTTCTTTGGAAACTATGAAATTAGTTTATCTGGTGAACGTGACAATTTCCATAATACTAGCGGTTATATTGGTATTGCCAGATATGTTTTCGGAGTTGATGGATGGATTTCTGTAGATTTTGTTTCTGATTTAAATGTGGCTACAGTACTTACGGTGGAGTGACAGTGCCAGAAGTGTTTCAATCCCATGGGATTGTATTTCTAAAGACCATACACTCTTGGGCCTATGAAGGTACTGGGGTTGAGGAGACTAAATATTACAGTGTACCTAATTACACACTTTCCTTATCGGTCGAAACCTCGCACGACAATTTGGGGGACTCGGAAAATGGTTTTAGCTACGTAAGTACCGTCAAATTTAACATTAATAATAGCGCACTCGTAGCAATTGTGAAGGCTTATGGGACAATATGGAATGACCAACGACAGTTGGTCCCGTTGGATACGGAAGACATCTACATATACAATGAGAACACATTTGTTTTTGATAAAGCTGGTGCATGATATTTATAGAGGTTGAGTAAAACACCCCTTTTTGAATCAATGCCCATCTTTATATTCCACTTGTACACCTCTTCCAAAACAGTCTTTGAACTCAACAGTTGGGTAGTCAACAGTAGGTCCAAAATCAATTAGTGAAAACAAGTATTGAGCAGTCTCCAAATTCAAATTCGGGATATGAATAATCATATGTATGTATTCGTATTCATAGATTGAGTGAACAACTACGCCATTTTGATAAAGAATTTTCTCTTCAGTTCGGGCAGTCCGTCTTCAGGGTCCTCTTCCATGTTGTATCTACAAATGTTCTCTCCAATTATTTTAAACTTGGAAAGCCATTCATGAATTTCATGTTTTCCATCGGCACTTCTATTGAAGTTAAATAGTCTCTGGAAGCAAAACCTTCTTTTCCTTTGTAGGACACCTTTCTCCAGTTTGTCCAAGCTGTCGGCCAGCTTTCTAAAACTTTGATTTTTGTTCCCCAAGGAATCACATCCAAACGTACAGCACGTTCTCCTGTAGCTGCTCGGAGTGAAAGACCGCTTTTAGCTACGACAAAATATGTGTCAACAATTTGAATCTCCGTGTCATCCGTTTGAGCAAGAACGCTAAATGAAGAACACAGTAAAACCAAAAGGACGAAAAGAAAACTACAATTGTTCTGCTTTATCATTTTGTATTGATTTGTTATCCGTTATTGATGAATATCTCGATTTTTGAACTTATCCTTAATCTTCAGTGACCGCCTAATTATGTCAAGACCCTTCTTTGAGTTTTCTTCACTAGTTAGGTCTATTTGTCTCTTTTCGGGGTCTAGCCATTTGAATAATCTATCATTATGGAAATAGTACCGATTTTCTTTAGTAATCGTCTTTTCGGGGTCATAGGCTTCATTATCTCCACTTTCGATGGCGTACTTTTCATCCCAATAAAACGGCCTATTATAAATGAAGTCCTGAGTAAACACAAAATATAGACTGTCATTTTTAAAATAATACTCGGAACTGTACTTCCGCGTCTCACCAAACAACACAACCTCAATCATTTGCACCCGTGCTTGATGGAAATACCCAATGGCTTCCCCTCCCTCACTTGATTCGTCCCAAACTTCAACTGTATCCGTAGTATATGATGCTAGATTTTCCCTAACAACACTGTAGTTTTCATGAATCACTTTTATCCTGTAATCAGTGGATGTTTGCACAAATATGCAATTACTATAAAGCGTAAGAAACAAGAAAAGAAAAGATGACAACCTCATTTAAATTTTAAAAACATTGTTTATCAAATTAAACAAGCAATTCACATTCGTTCGGATGATTTATACGACAACAGATGGACAGCAACCATTCTTATAATAATCGACAGAGTAAGAAACGTTACTCCAGATCTGATTTCCATCGACATGAAGTTACTGTTCATTTTAACTGTAAGTATTACTAGCGCAACTACGAACACTTCCGTCATGCTCCATTTGTCAAGGTGGCTTAGAATGGAATGAACCCTAGCGGAAATAGGAACAATTGACAATATTCTGTTTGTTAAATCGACATACTTTATCAACGGAAAAACCAAAGTGGTGATCAAAATGACAAACGCCATTAACCACTCATTTTCATCAGAAAAATACTTGATAGTATCTGTTAGATACACAGACTTAGAAGAAAGATTAAAACCTAAGACGGATGTCTTAGCAACCAAAATGGGATAGGTTAAACCAAGAATGAATAATATAAAAGAGATTAATAATAGTATTGCAGGAATTAATCGCTTCAGTTTTTCATACATCTCTTAATCAGACAGTAGTTTTTGCAATTCTGGAATAGAATCACTAACCGATTTTATTGTTTCCATTAATGTGTTCAAGTCATCTTCCATCTCGTTTTCACGATAATGGTCCATTTTTTTTCGTAAATCTTCAGCAAGACCTTCCGCGTCATCTCTATATTCTTCTTGAAAAAGGGTAAGAAGGCCGTCTTCATCATTAATCATAAAATCAACAAGGTCATTTACAGTTCGAGTTCCCTTAATCGTGTTGTACTGGATGCTCCAACTAGTAATTTGAAGTTTGTCCTTGACCGTCAGTTCTTCTTCAAATAACTCGAACAGCTCACCAGAAAGTTCAACATACTCTTCGTCCGCTTCTTGCCAGTCAGCCTCATCATAGTCCTGACCATCTTCTCTAATAGCTATAATAAACTCCTTATAATCTTCTAAATAAGCTTCTTTTGACCTTGGTTGGCAGGAAGACAATAGTAAACCGACAAAAAAAGCAACAACTAAAATGGAAATGGTTGGACTGTATCTCATGACTTGATAATTTAAGTTTAAATTAGTGTATTTTGAATTTTACAACAAGCTGATTTATTAAAGTTTTGTCCCCCTAGTTTGAAGTCAAAATTTATCACGAGCTCTTGGGTTCGATCTTCGATATTGTTAATGTGGTTTAGTTTTTCGGTTTTGTCATTGTAACCGCTAACTCTCGAGTTAAGTTCATCATTTAGATAATTAAAGAGCGCCACTTTATCATTCTGTAGCTCAGTTAACTCCAAACAAGTTTTGTATAAATCATTTCCCACTGTCCCTGTACAACCCATTTCGGTTATCTCAAACTCAAGGGAATCAATTTGAACCTTTTCGACTTCCTGCAATTCATTCAGACTATCCATTTCAGCAGATAGTCTGTGCATATCTGCCATAAGAACCCTACCGTCATTTGTTGTACTAAAATAACCATCCCCGTAGATTTCAGTAAGCTGTTTATAGAGAGAAATAGTTTTTGGAAATTCCTCATAACTATTGCTTCCATTGGAGTTCGAATAGATAACAATAGGCTCTTCTTCAATTTTAACCCCTCCAGCTAACTTCTTCGGAATATCTCCTATTGGATTATACGCTGTCGCTTCTATATAAGCGTAACCATCCACGTAATCAAAATCTCCATCCACTCGAATACCCACAGACATATGCTCTGCCTTTGCATACGAGAACAAACAAGCATCATAACCCTCCAGAGTAAGAAGTTTACATAACAACACTGATTTATCCGAGCAGTCTCCTTTGTTTAAATAAAGGGTTTCAAAAGGATATTTTTGAGGCCCAGCTATCTCGTATGGGATGCTTTGCACAAATGCAACTATCAGCTGAACCATGTCAACTTCGGTGCCAATAGTTCTATTTCTTAACGACTCTAGAATTGCTTCCAGTAAATACAGGTCATTATCATCGTTCAAAAACTCATTATAAAGCTTTTGCCCTACCGATTCTCCGCTAAAAAGTTTGATGCCATTCTCGTAATGTTCGGCTTCACTGAAATGAGTAATCAACTCTTTCTCAAACACTAATGGCATTGAGAATGCTAACTGATAGAGTTCGAATTCTATGGATTTTTTTACACCGCCATAATCAACATTTGATTCAAGCACTTCAAGCCCGTCCTCCAATAAATAATCTACACTCAGGCTAGTGTCTGAGGAATCATTGCACCCCACATAAAAAGTGGACAGTACAATGGCAAATATCCCAATGAGGAGTCTACATGAATATTTTATTGTTGTAAATCTCATGCTTTAAAAAAAGCATATGCATGTTTAAATACGTGCCTTTCCATGTTACTTTTTTTTGCGTGAAGGCGGAGGAAGTGGCGGTGGTGGTGGTGGTGGTGGCAACGATTTTCCTTTCTGACTCTTGGTCACGGGCTTACTGACCGTCTTCAATGGCATTGGAAGTGGCTTTAAAACTGCGTTTTCCGTATGCGTTTTTTTGTTTCCTTTTGATTTCACGGGTGGTGGTGGCAGAGGTGGAGGCGGTGGCTTCTTATTTCCTCCCGAACTACTCGGTTTAGGAGAAACCGGAGCAGGTGGCTTAGTAGGCGCAGATGGCGCTGTTGGCGGTTTTGGATACCCTTTTACAGGTGCGGGAGGTGCCTTGGTCAATTCTGAATTGGAAAGCTTGGAAGGTTCTGGTTTAACCTCCAATTTCTTCACAGGTGCATGCCCCGCTTCAGGTTTCTTAGCTGATTGATTCTGAACCGATAAAAAATCACCATTATTAATTACTGCAGAACTATTGTTAAACAAACCCAAAACCTCATCAATCGGCTCATAAGATGGATATACACTATTATAGAACGATTTAAGCTTTTCCTTGAAGTTTTCAGATGTAATTGTATTACAAATTATTATGCCCACCTCTGCATTGGAAACCCCTGATTTTTCCTGCAATTCCCTTACGGCATCAAAGTCCTTGGTGAAATTTGAAACATATGAAAGTTTCTCTTCCACTAATTTCATCTTGATTTTAATCTTTTCTTTACTTCCATCGGAAAACTCAACCAAAACTCGCGGTTCAAGGCTTTTAGAATTGGCAACCGTTTGAGCCAAAGAAAATAGAAGTGGCAACTCTGATTTCTCTTTTACCAAGGAGCCCGATTTCTCTTTGGCTCCATCGAAAAGCATCTTAGCGATAATCTTGTCTTTGGGATTATTGGCTAGGTCTTCACCTACTTTACGCCATTTGGGCGTTTTGGACGAAGTGTGATTGAAATAGTCAATAAAAAGATCGCCATCTAGACCATCTATGATTATATATCCTTTAAAAGCTCCTGCTATTCCACTATCACCTTTAAAAGCACCTATTTTCCTATTTGCATCTAAATGATTAAGGAGCAAATAGTTATAATATATCAGCCTGATATTATTGTAGCCCTTACTTTTGAAAATATCCCCTAAAAAATTTATCTCATTTTCTTTAATATCACTGGCAAAAACGAGATTCAAAGAGAGTTCTTCCCGAACACTATTAATCCTGTCAGAAGACATCATTATTTCGTCAAGAAAAGCATTGACCAAATATTCTATACCACAAAGTAGCAGGTCCTTGTATTTTCTTTCACTGCCATCCAGAAAAAGAAAGGTGGATGAGGTATCTTTTATCAGCTTGAAATAATCGTAAAATGCATTTTCATTCTTGCTATTATATCTAAGCTTAGCAGCACCTCCAATTTCAAATGACTTTCCATCAGAGTAGAAATACAATGGAATTATTACGTGACCGTTGAATTCAAAAACCTTAAAAGCACCTCCATTCTGGCTGTAGTGAAAGGATAAGCTGGTTTTACTTACAATTGCAACAATCTCACTATTCATCTACTTTTGCGCGATCTTTTTTAAGACTACATTTTCAAAAAACCGCATGCCCTCCAAAACTATAATCGGAGCCACAAAGTCAAACCCTTTTGAATTTCTTTGAGCCATTTTGTACTCTGGCATTAGTCTGATGAAGTCAGAAATATTCATATTCCGGAACCCTTGCATAAAATCATCCTCGGTGGCCTTTAAACCAAAATAATTGGTCGCAACCTGGAAATACAAATGCGCAAATTGCATGAACCTAGGACAGGGCTTATTTGGATTTTCAGGCCTGTGCAAGAACATGCCGCCAATATTTTCCATCAATTCACTATTAATTGAATCTTCAGCTGTTAATTTTTTGCTTTCTCCAGAAGAGTTTAATAATTCAAACCCATCTTCGCCAATCACTTCAAGGGGTTTTTGATCTGTATTTGGAATATAGAGTTTGTTTGTTGATGATGCCAATCCTTTGGCAACCTCATACTTTACTTCATGGGCAAGACTTACCGCATCTCTGGGTTGAAACACCGGGGGTCCTCCTAAATGTTCTTTAGCGGCTTCCATACCTCCAAAACCGTTAATGAACATATCCATATAGTATCTCTTATCAGCTCCTGGATTGATAGCTTTCAACCAATCCATAATCCTGGAACCTTTTCCGGTAAATTGGATCTGTATCTTAGGGTTTTTCCATCCAGGATGCTTATTCGGAGACCTGTCTATCTCCATTTTTAACTTTTTAGCGATCTGGCCAGCATAGAATACAATTAATCCCGTAACATACATATTTACAGCCACCATTTCTTTACACTTGGCACCCAGGTCTCGGTAGAAATCATCGAACTCATCTACCTCTAACCGGTCTACCAATTGCTCAAAATAGTAGGGTGCCGTGTTCTCTGTAAATTTGTTGGCTCCCTTATTGATTCCTTCCACCTTAACGTTCTTCTTATTTAGGTGATCAACCAAAACATTTTTAAAGTTGGAGGAATACCTAGTAGCTTGGGAAACCCGTTGTGCAGCGAATCGGATAGAGCTCTGTTTTACCATTGCCAAACCTGGTCCATTTGGACCCATCATTTGCCCCAAAACCATAATATCTGTAGTACTGCCACCAATATCAAAGCATATTGTTAAGACATCTGGGTCTGTACTGATATTGCCGCTTTCTGCTAAGTAGTTTGCAACAGCACAAGATTCAGTCATGGCCTTTGCATCATCAATTTGCTGAAAATCAAATGCAATAGCACTGTCATCCAATTGGATGTCCTTGGTTTTGGCAATTTTAGGTTTGTCTTCTGCCCAGCCTTCTGATTTTTGTTCAGCTTTTTGGGCTGGCTCTGAAGACCCCCAGCCACCTGAGTCTGAATCACCACTTCCCCAGCCACCGGCATCTGTAACACTACTACCCCAGCCACCTTCATCGGGCTGGTCATTTCCATTGGTATTGCTCGCGAAGCTACCACCTGCATCCATATCAAATTGGCCTTCTCCTACCGAAATGGTTAGCTCATGGCCTTCTTTTAGTGGGTTGGCCTTGCCTATCTCCCGCCAAATACTATTGTAATTCCTGACAGCGTTCTCACCCATCGCGGAAGGATAGGACCATTTCAGATTTTGTGGCCATAATCCCAATTTGAAAAGATCCGCATATACCTGCAGGAGCAGGGAGCTTAAATAGGCCTCTCTGTTAGCCTTATCCATTTCCTGGGAAGCAACATCACTTGACCATTTCATGCTATGGATAAGGGTAGCCTGACCAATACTATTACTTGCATTTCCAAAATTGAGCAAATAGGTAGAATCCGTACTGTCTTCAATAGGCAGGTTCTTCTCAAAACAAGGGAATCCCCCTTTGACATATTCGCTAGCAAGTGAAGTCAAATTGCCCTGCCCCTTATCATCTCTCATCCTTTTTTTATCATGCAAGGAAAGAATTGATTTGATTGCGTTGCTTTGGATTTCATCATTCTGGAAAAAGAAAACCTCATCTTCACCAGCCGGTTGCACGTCATTATTTTTTTCGTCTCCACCTGGGGCCATTAAGGATACACGTCTGTTTGCAAATTGAAAGCCTTGCGCTTCACCATCCCCAACTCTGTAAGCAATGGCACTATTGGTGCTGCCAAAATCAACACCCAAGTAGGCTGGTTTTAAATCGCCAATGCTAGTATCTATCTGAAGTGTAGCATTGCTGCTGGTGCCATATTCAATTACCGCATACCCTACCAATTTATTTTGATACCGCATCTCAAAACCCTTAAATGGATTTTTGCTTTCATAAATTTCATATTCGTATTTGGAAGAGCTAACTGCCGAGGAGAGCTCTATATGAAGCTTAGCGGATTCCGGATCGGCTTCCTTGCCACTATTAGCAATCAGCAAGGGCTTTTCCGGGTCAGAAGGGTCCATGATAAGGTCATGGTCTTCAGAATTCAGGTTTGCACAAAATGGCACAGCCTGCCAGTTAGTGCTATTGTGTGGCATCTCGGAATAAAGAAAATATTTTTCCCATTTATCGCTAATGAAATTAGGCCATAAAAGAAGATCTTTTCCGCTAATATCTTCCTTTGTGGTATTGTAAATTACCGGTACTTCTGCCACACGTTTAGTCTGAGAAAACAGACTTAACGTTACGTGTAACTTTCCTTCCTCAATGTCATATTCTCCAGTCAACCTGGATTTTATATTCGTCTCACCGCTACCCAGAACGGTTCCTAAACTTTTGCCAAATACCCTTATTCCCTTAGGACTTAGCGGTAGCATAAAATGTCTGAAGTCGTTGGGGTCTCCTTTTACATCGGCCTTAAGCATAAGTAGTGGTTTACCAACTAAAAAATTAGCATCTCCATCATCATCAACACAGGCAATGGTAGTTTCTTTAGGCAACAACAATTCATTGGGGTCAAAAGCTACGGCACCATCAGGAGCACCCTCATCATAAATAACCCCATCCCTGGCAGCAATGCTGCTAGAGTAATTAAATACCTTGTTATAAGGAGGCTTAAAGTGACTTATCTGGGGTATTTCATCATTTTCAAAATTAGGTATGCCCTTTGAACTACGATAGGCATCCATTTCATCAAGCCATGTATTTAAATTCCCTACAAGACTGCCGTAAGAAGCGATAGAAATAAGGTCAACTTTATCGAAAAAATCCGCAAAACCTTTTATGTTGGCAACAATGTGCTTTACATAGCTGTGCACCTTTAATAAGTCCTGCGGACCTATGTCTCGTTTTAATGGGTCGATAAATTTACCTGTGTCAGGTTTGATAAACGCAGCAACCTCGCCAGCCATATTGTATGCAGCTGAAGTAAAGAACAAGCTCTCCGGGTTAGTGCCACCTATTACTGCTTTTTTACCGTCAGCCTTGGTATAGCTAATCACATCAATGTATGGTTTGGGGTCAATTGCATTAGGGTCTGACCATAGCAACTTTCTTTCAAAGAGCATATTACCAAAGGAGCCCGTTGGCTCATAAATATTGGAGGTGGCCTCCTTACCCTCACCGTCAGAATAGACAAGATCAATCCTTTTTACATCAATCTTTTCATGGTTTAAAGCCATGCAGGCAATCAAGCCCCTCCATTCATCAATCAGGTTCTTATAAAAATGAATAAGGGCACTGCCCTCCATTTTCTTGTCCGTAACATTGCTTATGGCAAGACTAAACATATTTGACCTGGCAAAAACAGTTGGCATACCAGATACCACGGAGCTAAGATCTGCAGATGCTTCATCATCTTCTCCAGCAGATTGGGTAACAATCTCTTTTACGAATGTTGGCATGTTAGGTACATGCTGCCAAATAAACTCCGCTGGTGGCGGAGTAGATTTTGATTTTATTACAAGGGAAATCAATGACATATGATAATTTTTTCGGTCTAATTAATCTTTTGAGAATCTCTTATAGCATTGTAAATATGAGCCAGAAACTTTTCGTTGGTGCCTGAACAATGCTGTTCTTCTTTTGGCTCTGTTTCTACCTCCAATAGTTCTTTTACAAACGTATTATAGCTGTCACCCAAAAAGGAACCAGCCCCAGTCCAATGGTAGTCCTTTTCGGTAAAAATCATACCCGCATCAAATTTTTCCAGTTCATTAAGATTATGCGTATATGTTTTATCGTCCAATACAAACTTGCCAGGGACCGTACTTCTTACCTGATACAGCCAACCAGGAACGAACGCATTCTGATCAATGCTATAACCGAATTGCTTCAAATAGTCATTTAATTCTGAAGTATACTGATCTTCCAAAGAATTGTAATGATGAATATTTTGCGACTTCAGTTGGTTTAAAAAGCCCTTTACACCATTATCTCCCCTGGCACCTTTATTTTTGGACAAGGCCAAATGCATAAAGGAAACAAACGCACCAAATTTCCTAGCAAATAACTTGCCGTTTTTCCCATCACCAATAAAATCGTTGAAATTCAAATTCAGGACATTGTCTTTAAACTTGACCGATTTATATAAGTAAACCGCGTCCTTGCCATCCAATCCTTCATCTGAATTGAAAAAATCAAATGCTGCACACGAACACAAAAACTCAGTAATATGACAAGGGTTTTTTTGGTTCTTACCTCCGGTAATGGTCTCCTTGTCCTTGTTGTCTTTTGAAAAATCCAGAGGATCAATGGGCCACCCAATATGGTACATCTTTTTATAGGTGCTTTTTACTGTAGGGTCATCTTGATAAAATTGAAGGGCAGCCTGACTGTTTAAAGTAAAGAAAGAACTGTCTGCAATTACTGCGTTCCCATCTTTGCTCTTCTGGGCAGCATCGGGCTTTTTGAATGAGAAATACTCGGTTAACAAAGTAGCACCAAATTTGGCATCCGGACTAAGCGCCATCTTGTCGCCACCGCGAATTTTTATGGCATCATTAATAGCCTTTGGTATAACCGGTATGGATGAAGCACCTGTTCCGCCAAATACAGAGCCAAAACAAAATATTTTCGCATCGCCTCCTGCATCATAAACCATATTGATAAATTCTCCAAATTCCTTTTCGTGCGCCTTAATATTAGTGCCTGCCTGAAGACTTCTAGCCGCCTCAATAAAGGCATGGTACATTAGGTATGAACCGAGGTGCGTTTGTGCCCTGTAGCCATGAGCCAAATTAAAATCCTGCACATGTTCATCCAAAAACAGATCGGCCAATAATTTATTGTTCCCGTCAGGATCTGAATGAATCTGAGAAATCTGTTTGAAATTTGCTCTTTCCGAATTATCATAATCCGTATAGAAACTGAAAAGATTCAGCTTAGCACTAAAAAAAGTATCTGTATTAACTTTACCCCCTTTAGCATTGGATGTAGTCTTAATACTATTGTATTGCCTAATCAGGTTTTCTGTGCGTTCTTTATTTCCATTGATCGCATCTGTATCTAGGGTCAGTATATTAATCTCTTTGGTATCAAAAAGCCCCATTGCGCACATGTGGGTAAACGCCTCTAAGCAACGCATGCCCGTACCGCCAATTGCAATAACAAAATACTTATCTGAACTCGCCATAATAATGTGTGTTTGTTTGTTTCTTATCCTTTTGATGGAAACCAGTTTCCTACTTTTGCTCTTTTCATGGTCTTGCTTAGTACCAATCCAATGATGATATATAAGACCAGTAAGATAGCCGTTCCGATATAAGGATGCATCGAAAACTTGCTTGCAGCAGGTCCTTTACAAAGTTCTGGCACAACTACTAACAAATTGTACAATAAAAATGCAATAGGCGATAATGCTCCTAGCAACCAAAACCATAGTCTTCTCTTCCCGGGATCTTTTGGGTTAGATCCTCCCTGAAACTTTATGAGGTTGGCGGACAATACTGCCAACAATATGAAGGCAATAGCAGCTACAACGGCCAAAATATAAGTTTGCGTAATAAGCCCTGGGACATCCTTTGGGCCAATGCACTTTGCGCTCGCATCTAAACCTATTGCGCTGAGTAAAATAAAAAGTGAAAATGATTTCTTCATGGGTTTGTTGGTTATTCTATAATTACTGATTAAAAGGACCTAATTTGATGTAATAACTGTAGACAACTCCGGATGGTTTGTTGTTTTTATCCTCGAGAACGTTTTTGAGAGATATATATAAGGCCTCATCTAGGCCTTTATCATCCATTCTTAGCCATGTAAGTGCCTCTTTATTTAATGTATTTTGATTTAACGCTGCGTCTTCAAGCACTATGTCTACCCTGAAGAGATTTTCTCGTGTTTGGTTTAGGTTGGGATTTGCGTCATTTAGTTTTGGCGAGAAGGATACTAAAACCTCATATAATCCTTCGTTCTGTTCGTTGTTCCAGCCCGCATCTGTGTCAAGTTCAAGAAAATCAAGGATTCCTTTATCTGACATTGAAAAGGCGCGTTGATTGTATTTGAACTCGGGAATGAGTATCGATGCAAAAGAATCCACGGTGTCTTTAACATTTTTTTTATCAATGTCATAAGGCGCTATGTCATTCACTGTGGATACACAATTAAAAATCAAATGATTTGTTTCTGGTTCTAATGTATCTGCTCCGGAAATTGATTTCCTTATGACCGGGGGGTTTTGTCGAGCCAATCTGTTTTTCTTCCACTGCTCAAAATCATCATATACGTCATGAACGACCAACTTTAGTTTTAAGTCCGTATAGTTTCCGAGTTTGTTTTTAAAGTCAAATTTCAAATGATCCATCAACGGATAATTCTTTTTCTTCCCGTTATCATCTCCAGCATCCCTCAGATAATAAATTAAACCCTCATCCGTAAAATTGAATCCTGAGCTTCTCATATCCAAGAACTCAAATGCCTGCACGTCAGATTTCTTATAGGCATCCATTGCGGTGAAGTACTCGATGTATTTCTCTGCCCCAGGTAAACTAGCATCCGGATACTGCCGTACATACATATCCTTGGTTTTAGTTGAGTAACTCAGTGACTCAAAGGCTAGGTTGTCTTCCTTCAATCGATCAATCACCTTATCACGTAATTCCCCTCTTCCATTTGGTATAAAAAACATGATATACATGTGCTTTCGAAATGACTTACCTAGCTTGTTTGTTGTGTCGTCAAAGTCCGTATATACGATGAACAACTCATGCCCTTTTTTGAACCATTTGGCCAATGCACTGCTAGCCCATGGATTGGTTGCAATATCTTTTGTTTCATTGCTGTATAATTCTCCGTCACTGATTAACACAGACAAGTTATCTCTCTCAACGAGCTCATTAATTGCTTTATCGATAGGAGCACCCACCTTGAACTTACCATCAGAGGTTTTATGCCCCTTGTAAGTGAAGTAGCCATAGATGTCAGCATCGGGACCTTCATAAGGAAGAATGTTGACATTGCTCAACTCAAAGTAGTCTATCTCATCAGTTGAAATTGCTTTAAAAAACTTTTCATAAACGCTTCGATTGTTGACGTTCGACTTCGACAAACAAGCTTCGGTGATCCCATTACTGAAATCCACATACACAGCAGGCTTGTCTTTTGAGTCAATGCTGGCAGCCGATGGAAAAAAAGAAGCGTGGTATGCTTCAATGACTTCTTTCTCGATTATGTCTTCTGTAGAAAGTGACGGGCAATCATCGCTACCTATATCGCCTTCACAGCCAGTTACATACACCAGTACTAATGCAATAATTAATGTAACTGACCCAATTGATAAGTAAGTATTTTTCATAAGGTATACAGTTTATCTATTTAATAATGTGTCACAATCCAATAACCTTTAACAGATTATCAACCGGATTACGGTTGACTTCCATTTTCTTAAATCGTTCTTTGTACAATTGTACTTGTTTTTTTTCAGATTCGGAAAGCATGCTTTCATGCTTATCATACTCCTCATTCACAAAAAACTGATACGCATATTCGACTTCTGCCCACTCACTATCAGAATACTCTTCGAGATGCAATTCGGTATCGTTAAGGAAGATTCCAAATTGCTCTAGGTACTTCTCTTCAGGGTCCTGACAAGCCGTTAGAAGACAGATGCATGCAACGCTTAACCAACTCCAATTCCTTAATTCCTTCAAACCCATTCAATTAAGCAAAATAGTAAAACCTGAACGCCAAATAAAACATCACCACCGATACACCAAAGTAAATTAAAGCACGACCATTAAACTTCTTTTTCACTCCTTTATTAAACCTCTTGTCTCTAACTTGAAAACTAGTAAACGCCTTAAGCAGAGAAGTTACTCCAAGTACTACAAATACGATAGCTGCTATTGAAAAGGAATCCACTATTGCAAAGTCTTACAAATATTAAAGCCTCATTAGTGAACCAGATTGTATATCCCAGTTAGGAATTCTGAAATCTGGTTAGCCCAAGCGGCATCCATACTTCTTGCAGAAATGTATGCTGTAAAAAAAATATAGATTCCTATCAGCATAAGAGCCTTCAATATTCCCATTTTCTTCCCAGTGAAATAAATGAAGAATGCTAAAACAGTAAAAAGCAAAAGAAGAATTCTTAATTCGCTGCTGAACTGGATTGTCTCTGGACTCATTTGAATAGGACCGTAAATAATGCAGTACATGAATAATGGGAATCCCAATGCAAAGCAGATATCAAAAATATTGCTTCCCAACGCATTCGAAATCGCGTCATTATAATTACCAGCCTTTGCGTCTTTCATCGAAATAATTGTGTCAGGAACACTGGTTGCTGCAGAAGCAAGTATAACAGCAACAAACATGATGGGAATATCTAAACCATGCACCTCTCCGATAAATGGTAGTTCATAAGCCCCATAACCAATCATCTCACATGCTCTGACCAGCATTAAACAAGCGAAACCAATCACAAACATGGATGAAAGAAGTAATGCCCAAGCATTCTTGGTATTTATTTCCTTTGACCCAATGAATATTGCCTTGAGATTTAATGTGAATAATGCCTTGAGAAAACCGACTTCTTCATTCTCGTCCTCTTCTTCGTCCTCTGGATCGTCATTGTCTTCAGATGATTCAGCCCCCTTCATCGACCCCAGCATATACCAAATGTATCCTCCATAAAAGGTCATGAGTATTAATCCATGCCACCAATGCAGGGTGCTACCGCTGATTAAATAAATGAGCAATACCTCTGCTAAAATCAACGCGATACCATCCCTCAAAATCACTTTTCTTGAAACAGTTATATTTTTAGTAATTCCAGTGAGAAGAACTACGAATATTACCGCAGCAGGAATAATCATTCCGTTGAATATAGCACTTCCAGCAGTGGTTCCTATTCCGCCTGAGAACCCCTCGGTGTCATTTAGGCAAAGGAGAAAAAAGATGGTCGTAAACAACTCTGGCATTGAGCTAGCGATTGCATTAATAGTTGCACCGCGTACTCCCTCAGTCATGTTACGCCCCAAGTACTCGGAAGAGGCTTCAAAACCATCGCTTGCTTTCCAAATTATCAGACAGCAGAACACAATAAAAATCAGTGGAATTAGTAGTCCCAAATTAATTACCCGTTAGTTTATATTCAACCCTTCGATTCTTTGCCCGATTTTCTTCTGTGTCATTAGGAAACTTAGGATCCATCTCTCCCTTACCCTCTATTTCAATCCGATTTCCGGAAACTCCCTCGGATATAAAAAACGCTTTCACAGCTTCCGCTCTAGCAACTGACAGATTTAAATTCAACTCACTGGAACCAGAGGTGTCAGCATGACCAGTAAGCAACAGTTTTATGCTAAGATTGCTCCGTAATTCGGACAAAATCTTATTAAGCCTTGGTTCTGTAATATTGACATAAAAACTTCCTATCTTGAAAAAGTAAACTTCACCTGTAGGAGTAGACAGAATTCCGCTCTGGGCTGCTTTGCTTTCTGAACTAGCGTCAGAAATATTCTCTTCGCTAGAAGACTTTATAACAGCTGCTCCTGTTTCAATTGAAGTCTGAGTTTTACCTGCATTCACTTCAGATGAACTTATGTTTTCTTTGGTTCCATCAGAGTCACGGATATCTTTGTTACCAGCTTTTGAACTATTTGCCTCTCCATTATTGGTTAAACTTGGTTGAGCGTTTGTCAAATTCACTCCTGACGAACTAGGGTCTTCAGAGTTGAGGATTCCATCACCGTCAATGTCATCATCCTCTGAGTTTACCAGTCCATCGCTGTCGACATCATCATCAACTGAGTTGGTAAGACCATCTCCATCAATATCGGAATCCAGAGCGTTTTCCACGCCATCTCCATCAGTGTCTGAATCAGTTGAGTTGGCTACACCATCGCCATCAATATCAAGGTCTTCAGAATTCAAGAGACCATCTCCGTCAACATCAACGTCTCCTGCATTAGTTATTCCGTCACCATCTATATCCAAATCGTCTTTATTGAGCACCCCATCACCATCCACATCATCGTCAGCAGCGTTTAATATGCCATCCCCGTCTATGTCAGGATTCTCAACATCTGCAACGAACCCATTTGATGATTCATCGTTAGCATTTTCCACCCCATCACCATCAGCATCAGGGTCATTATCATTATCAAGTCCATCTCCATCAAGATCCAGATCATCCGAGTTAGCGATTCCGTCTCCATCCACGTCAGCGTCAACAGAATTGGGTAGGCCGTCCGAATCAGCATCGGAATCCTGTCCATTTGATAGACCATCACCGTCTATGTCAGGATCTTCTCCATTCGGCACTCCATCTCCATCAACATCGGGGTCTTCGCTATTTAATAACCCATCTCCATCGATATCAGGATCATCTTGATTGAGCAAACCATCTCCATCAACATCCTGATTGGTATTTATCACTTTTTCTGACTGACTATTATCTGCTGCCAAGTCAGAATTTTTGCTTGAACTAAACAAATCAGTTTTGCTCAAACCATAACCAGCTCCAAGGATTACTAATAATCCAAAAACTGCCAGCAAAATAAAGGTTAACTTTTTTCCTTCCTTTTTTCCTTCATGCTTATCATTTGAACCAGCAAGTCCGTTTGACGTTTCCGGATTATCTAACGCTTCAGGGTTTTCATTATCAGAAACTTCAGCCGTGGAATCATTGGGCTCCTTTTCCTTAAAACCTCCTTCATTCACTACTTCGGCTTTGCCCATTTCTCCTACGAGAACAGAGCTCTCATCTTCCAAAGTACGAACTTTCTCCTCAGGTAAAAGATTAGATTCATTTTTCTCAGTTGAGAATCCAGAACCCTTCTTCTCGGTTGAGAATCCAGAACCCTTCTTCTCGGTTGAGAACCCAGAACCCTTCTTCTCAGTTGAGAACCCAGAACCCTTCTTCTCAGTTGAGAACCCAGAATCCTTTTTCTCGGTTGAGAATCCAGAACCCTTTTTCTCGGTTGAGAATCCAGAACCCTTCTTTTCAGTTACGAACCCAGAACCCTTCTTATCCGTGGAGAATCCAGAGCCCTTCTTCTCAGTTGAAAAACCAGATTCGTTCTTATCACTCTTGTCGTCAGTCATATTTAGATTCTGTAAGCATACTTTTTAATAAACCCTTGAACTCCTCCATTACGTCCATTACCTAGTGCCGTAAAACTCCAACCATCACCATCTCGATGGAACTTCCCAACTTCTATAGAGTCTGATGTTTGGAACTCATCGTTCAGCGTATACCTACAAAGCTCTTTCTCTGTACTCTCATCCCAAATTCTACAATAACTAGTGACGCCACCAAAATTCTCAGCCCCTTCATAGATTGTGACAACCACAATAATTTCTTTCACTTCTTCAGAAACGTGATCAAAATAGACCATCATATTTTCCAAGTCACCATCTTCCTCCGAATCGTCTTCATCACCTTCAAGCTCGTCAATTGCCCCGTACACTCCACCATCACTCGAATAAGGTCTTGGACCTTCCTCTCCTTCAAGAACTTGTTTGAAATTGGAACCATAGAATACAAATCCAGATTCATCAAAGATGTGACCATCTGCGGCAAGACAAAATGCAGACACGTCTAAGTCAGCACCTGTATTCCAACCCAAACCTATACCAGCAACTTTAAGGCTTGGAACCTCTTTGGTTAAATTGAAGGAACTTCCTTTTGACAAATTGAAACCCATCCTTATATATTTAATAGTTAGTATTTAATTGTACATATCTAATAACGTTTCCAGCCCTCCTGAGAATCCATCTCCCATTGCCTCAAAACTCCATTCCTCATCATAGCGATAAACTCGTCCAATTTGAACTGAATCTGAATCCGAAAAACTTTCATTCAATTCATATCTACACAGTTCCTCTCCCGTTGAATTATTGCTGACGCGTATAAATGCATTTTGAACCATGCTAAAGTCCTGACCACTTGAATCCGCCTCATGAATTGTGACGACAAATAGCATCTGCAAAACATTCTCACTCACTTTTGCTAAATCAATGATAACCTCTTCGTCATCACCTTCACCCTCGCCTGTCCGGTTATCGCCTTGATGCACTATGGATCCATCGCCACTCTTCAGGTTATTGTAAAAAACAAAACTCCCTTCGTTAGGGATTTTATTCAAATCATTTAGCATAAAAACGGAAACGTCACAGTCTATGTCATTTCCATTTGAGTCAGATGCATCCCACCCTAAGCCCACATGAAGGTTATTCAAACCGGGATTCTTCTTAGTTAAGTCTATCGAGGTGCTTTTTGTCAGATTTATGGCCATAGTAGTCTAAATTAGTACGAATATATTGAATTGAACTCAATACTGTCCTAAATAATTTCAAACGAAGATCTAACCTCCTTATTTGATTGAATTAGGGCTAATATAGTAGCCAGTAATAAAAAAGAACACCTTGGATACAATTTGGTGGTGCTTTTGAATGGTCATCAAAGGGCTTGTCAAGCCATTTTTGGAGTTCTATTTTGACGAAAATATTTAGCCTGATAAATGCAACCAGATTAGATAGCTGCCAACCATATTTTGCCGTTGCTTTCATCACTTTGAGTAGTAAAATAGTGATCAAAGCTGTCCATATTTGGATCATCACCGCGTTTTTAGACGTCCCTATAAAGGTTTTAATGTGTAGCAACTGTTTGATGTCTCTGAAAAACATCTCTATTTCCCATCTTGATTTATAAAGGTCTCCGATTGTTTTTGCGGCCCAGGCCAAATTGTTGGTGATCAGTTCTATGGTCTGCTTATTTTTTTCATCCCATATAGCCACTCGTCTGAGGCTTCCCTGATACTTTGCCTTGGTTTGCGGGTTGACTAACTCAATTTCTTGATCGATTAGGACGTTTTGAGCCGTATTCTGAGGTAAATCCCGTTCATTAAGAACGGTGTATTTTAAATTATGCTTATGCCTAATGACAAAGAACACCCCGTTGCTGTCCCAAACGTTGAGCATAGGAAAGTCGTTGTAATATCTGTCAGCCACCACCACCGAACCTTTTTCTAAAGGGATATTATACGCTCCTTTATTGTCGGCCACACTTCCTTCTGTAATATTCACATAAACAGGTAGTTTACCATCATATTCTAACAGGGTGTGCATTTTAACAGCTCCTTTTTTAGTACGAAATGTAGCCCAATCAAACATCGAAAGGCACAAACTAATGACCGTTGCGTCCAACAAGTAGACAGGTACCTTGATCTTCAGTTTGACTCGTTTCAAGGCAGCCTGCTGTCCTAAACTCTGTAGGAGAGAATAATAGAGTTCTTTGAATAAATCAGCGTCCCTTCGCTTATTTTGATAACTGATACTCGACTTCGATGGAGCTTTAATAATGCCCAAATGGTTGAGATTACCGGTGGCGGAGCGCAGCCCATTAGAAATATCTCGAACTGAGGTGCTCTTCGCAAAATGGCAGAAAAGCATGGAGACAAGGTGTGTCCAGCTATCAAAACCCTTACAACCCTTATCCGTCTGCTTTTGGGTTACTAATTTTTTGAAAATAGATCGATCAACCTTTTGGATGATCTGCGAAAACATTGTAATATTACCCATGAGAGAGGTTGTTTTTGGTGCAAACCCAAAATATACGTTTTGGGCAAAAACTTTAGCCTCTCTCTTTTTTATTTAGGACGCTATTGCTTGCAATCCATAAAAAAAGCCTGCCTTTTAGGAAATTACCAGCGGTTTAACCTCCATTTTTAATTATCAGTCATCCCCCGAAAATCTGATTTCAACTCTTCTGTTTTTGTATTTCTGACTCGAATTGTTTGCGTATTTCGGGTTGGATTCCCCTCTACCTAAGACGCTTAGATGCTTTTTCAAGCCGACCTCTTTCATCTTTTCAGCAACTGATTGCGCTCTATTAAGACTAAGGGTTTGATTGTATTCATAATCACCTGTATCATCTGTGAACCCAATCACTTCTACATTTAAGTCTGGGTTTAGTGATATATAATCAACGACCATTTTTATATCCATGTAGAACTCTTCCTTGAGTTCAAAAGAATTCAATTCGAAACAGACATCCTCGAGTGTATATACCGAGTTATTTTTACCTGTGTATATATCCATGACCTGACCGCTTTTTAAGGATGCTGCTTGACAGCCAAATAAGTCATATCCTGTTCGAAAATTGGTTTCCCTTACTCCGGCATCACCACCTCTAGCCGCCATCGTAGGAGTAAAAGTTAGGTTGGTTGCGCTAGCGAAAAACAAAGTACTGTCCTCCATAATCTTAAACCCGATGTCATCATTTTTTGTGTTTACCCCTGAAACTTCGAAAGGTCCGTTCCAGTCCGTCCAATTTTGATTATCACTTCTTGTGAAAGCGTAAACGTCCATATTGGTACTATCGGTATAAGCGTTGCTGGATATGAATAAAGTTAACCCATCTTTTGAGAGCCATGGAAACCTCTCCGCAAGCCCAGTGTTGACCACATCGCCAAGATTAATTGCATTATCCCAGCCATAACTATTTCTTTTTGAAACATAGATATCAGTATTCCCCCAGAGACAATTTTCCCAGAGCCAACCTTTTTTGTGATAATCTCCTACGCAACCCAGTCTATCTGAGGAAAACACTAAGTATGTTTCATCACCACTGAAGATGGCATCTGCTTCGAAGTACATAGAGTTAACAGGCTCAGGTAGGTGCTCGACACTAAATTTATTTCCATTAGAACGGGCAATAAATATGTCAGTGGTTTCTACACCAGCTTCCTTTAAACCCAAGTTTTCTTCGTAATTGGCTGTAATGATAAGATCTCCATTGTCACATACAAATGAGACGGATTCATGACTGTTTGTATTTAAGAAACTTAGGGGCCGTGCATCTGTCCAGATTCCATTAACCAATCTGCTGAAAAAAATATCTTCTCCTCCTGAATTCTTGGAATCAATTAATGATTGCTTGAAATCATAAAAACCAGTGCGGTCCATTCCCGTGAAGTAAAGTAGATGATTTTTCGCATCAAGTACAGGGGAATATTCATATGCCATTGTGTTGACGGTATGACCAATTTTAGAAACGATGTTGTCACCAATTAAATTCATGGAGACAAATTTTCTTGCCCTTGTTTCATCGCTCTCCTTTGATTCATCAAGTTCAGTATTCACTGACGCCACCTCGTCAATTCGAGTTTTTTTCGCGTCATCCGCACAAGAATTAAGAAACAAGATAACCGCTAAAGCGTATATTCGAATATATATCATGCATACGAAGTTAATGAAGGTGAAAATATAATCTTCATACCTAAGGCAATTGTTGTTTATGATTCATTCTAAATCTATAAGCTGCGGGTTATATAAAGCTGTCACATCACTTTTACTGATTATACTTTTTGCTAAGTGTGGCAGTGATGAGGAGAATTATTCAATCCAAATTGAGAATTTAATTACCTCAGAGGAATCTGAGCAGTACACTTTTCAAATCGACACCTTTCAATATACTTTTCAACTAAACTTAGAATCCGAAATTTACAAAGGCCATTACGGCTCAGAAAAGTATGTAATTGGCGAAAGTGCTGATTGGCAAAAGAGATTCTGGTCTATCTTTCTCATGTCCAAGGAAGATAGGAGTCTAATTTCCGAAATCATCAAGGTTCTAAATTCCGATAATTTCTCAGAAAAAGATTTTGTTATAAAGGCAACTCGATTCGTGCAAGGCGCCATTGCCTATGACCACGACAAGGCATTTAATATTGAAGACCATGAAGTCTATTTTCCTTATGAAACTCTTTTCCTAAAGTCGGGGGTCTGATCAGACAAGTCAATACTTCTCGCCAAAATATTAATACAAGCTGGCTATCAAATATGCTTTTTCATCTACCCTCAAGCTAATCATATGGCTTTAGGCATAAAAGTAGACGATAAGGGGAGCTATAATTCAGGTTTTTGCTTCATTGAATCAACCGCTTATTCGAAAATTGGGGAGATTCCAGAAAAAATTGGCGATGACCAAGTCTTAGACGATAACCCACTAGTCATCGTTCCAGAAGGCAGTAATGGAACCAAAAGTTTTCGTAATGTAAATGCTGTCAGGAATAACTATCGTCAAGTAGAAGAAAAGTTTGGTGAAAATTATTTCGCAGCTTCAACAGCTATCAAGAAGCTACTCATTAAGAAACATTCTATGGAGCAAGAAATGCGGATATTAAAACATCTCTATGAAGAAGATTCATCAAATTTCCAAATACATAATTGTGATGAAGAAAGTAATCACCAATGTCGGGAGATTGCCGAGCATTGGGAGCTGTCAACATATAAATACAATCAATTAATCGACTCCTCCAATAATTTGATTGAGCAGATAAATGAAAGCATTCAAAGAGAGAATGAATGATCCATCGATAACAGGTCTTTCAAGCGGTCTCTTTTTCTGCGCTTAATAACTAAATTGAGATTTAAAAAATGCAGGAAGTTTAAAACTACAAGCAAAGTTTAATTATCGGTGAAGGTATAGTTGCGTGTTAATATCTAATTCAGTTTTGTTAAACGCTTTTATTGATAAAGACTTTTTCATAAAACTTGTCACACAATTCCTTGAAGCTTTTAACTTCCTCCGATTCGATAGTAATTGATCCGGTACCCGATGTAAATCGTAACTCCAAGTCCTTACAGGTATAAATTTTCTCTAAAAGTTGTTCCTTAAACATGTACATAACTCTTTCTTTTAAACTTGATTTAATATCTCCCGCAATTTCTCTCGTACCCACTTTTGTCTCAATATCTACTGCGTCCAAATTGGTTGGATTGCCATCTATTAAAATTTGAAATTGGCCCTGTCTTAAAAAGATCCAATCCTCCATTCTATCAATTACAATATTGAAACTTAATGCTTCAATATTATCTTTAATCACCAAGCTTATGGCAGCACTCATCCACCAAAGCGTATTGCCATCAACTTTTGGCGAACTGATGGTTATTGATCCGTGATTATAATTTCTTGAATAGGTTTGATAGCTTATGGTCTGATTGAACTTATCTTCTTTTTTTACAACGAAATTCGCTTCGAATTCTTCTTTCTGTTTTTTCGCCTCTAATTGCTTTTGCTTTCTCTCTTCACGTTCTTCTAAAATGGAATTCTTTACGTCGGCATAATTAGTGGGAGATTGCCAAAGCGTACCCAAATAAATAAGGTCACAGATAAGTATTATCCATCCCGTTACTGTCCAATCTACTGAAATTAGGATAATACCAAGGATAAGAAGTGCTGGGAAAATCCGCTTTCCGTACTTTCTAAAGCTTCGGTTCTCTTCTATTTTCGCTTGAATCTCATCTTCTAATTTCTCTTCTGAGGTTCTTTTCTGAGGCTGTTTATTATCTTCAGACAACGAATGGGCTACTTTGAAATCTGAGTCATTAAGGTACTTGTCAACCTCATTCGGATCGATAGGCTCCCAGCGTTCTGAATTTTTATATGCTTTTAGCCCTAAATAGCATTTATTGCGAATTGCTATATCTCTTTTCCCACTTGGTATTTTTGTTACTCTGTTGCCTGAAAGATCGTAGAATGTAACCTTTGTATTATCGGAGTTTGTTTGCTTCGGACTTATTATTACAGAAACTTCATCTAAGGATGAAAATTTAATTTTTGAAAGGTTGATGGCCATATTCTATGTTTTTCGATTATAATGGAAGTCTTGAGGCTTTTGAGCTAAATAAATTGTTTGAAATTTGGGTGAAATTACGGATTTTAAAATTTTGAGTCAAATTTTTTCTTATCGAAAAGAGTAGTTTTGAAAAATACACAAGCAAATATGTTGTGCCAGTTTTTTCTCCAGCCACCCAAACAATATTCATTCTACCTAGATTATCAATTTCAACACTGCCTGAACAAATAGAGTTGACCATATAATTCTTAAATTGGTCATAGTCATTTGTCTGAAAAACAGAATTGATTTTGTATGAGGCAGTTGGCATAGTATGTTTGATAAACTTGTCAAGTTGCACTATGCTACCAGTGTAATTCAATTCAGTATTTGCAGGAAGTAGATCTATAATTTCAGCACATTTATGACAATAATATTTACTCATTTTACAACTTAAAATTCAAGATAAAGATAGAGGTGACCTTTCGATTCGAAAGGTCACCTTTTCTTTTTTAAAGGATAAATACAATACCTACCTGCAAATGTTCTAACAAAATAAACTTTATATCCACCAGGGTTATCTTTTCTATGTTTAGTTAAAAACTATGGACTTTTTGCCAATACGTTATCACAAAAAGCATTTACATCTCTTACGCTGAATGGTTCTTTCAATTTGCCATTCTGTACAGCAAGTTTAATTCCTTCAAAAATTTTAGATTGACTTGCCATTACTTAAATCTCTTTGTAAGAATTTGTAAAGGTTTTACAATTGCGAAGAAAGTCAACTTCCGTAGAAGAGTTGATTTTTCAATGATATTGGCAGCTTTAGGCCCGTGTGTGTAATACCAGTTTGTAAATTTCACACCCCAGTCTCGTTTTAACAACCAATTATCACGAAATAATCTTAAATCCATTACAACAGGGTGGTTATAGTCACCCATTGCTGCAGTAGCAATAAAGCAACCTCCTCCCGCTGCTGGTGCCTTTGCATTCTCCGTGCCAACAGGAATTATAGCCTCAATTTGAGAGCTGTAAGATGAATCATCGTAAAGACCAGCATAGAAAGTTCTGCACATAAATAAAAATTTATCTCCAGGGAGAATTGATTTTTCAGAGTTTTTTTGATCAGAATTAGCTATTGAATGATATGAATTCGCACCACCTACCCGAACTTCCACTTCCTTAGCGTCACAAACTTTCTTTAATTCTTCTTTAGATATAGAATAAAATCCGATTTCGCAAACTGCATTTCTAAATCCTACACCTACATCTGTATTAGACTCCTTTGCTTCAAGTTTTATATTTTCAGTGCCGTCAAGGTTAATTATCATATTTCCATTACGTAGAAACATCCAATCACCCCCCAAGTACATATAGTCAATCAAACAAGTTTCTATATCGGGAGTTTTAACATGTCTTAGTGTTAAATCGATTTCCATGCCTTTGTAGTCTTTGACAGTTGAGTCTCCCGCATTCCACCAAATGCTAATGTACTTTTTACTAAATTTAGTTGGCCATACTAATTCACTTGTAGATTTGTTGTTAAATTTGTCGAAGTCCTGCTTGATAAATCTTTTGTTGTTGGATTGTTGTTCCATTTTATTAAATTATTGGTTTAAAATATTCTTACTCTTTACGATTTTCAGTTACTCGCCTCTTTTACCCTGAGGAATAGTTACTTTTTATTAATTCATGATTAGTTCGAAAATAAAGTTTTTATTTCATCCCCTAAATAAAGGTTGTCTGAATAGTGTTTGTGAGAACTGAAACCTATTAAAATTAACAATTTGCAGATATTCCCAAACAATTTTTACTTTCGTTCAAATTATTGCATCAAGAAGGAGTTTACTCCGCCAACCGATCTTATATCCTAAGGCACGGTGGTAAAACGATGTGAGGCGACCGCCTAAAAACAACCAGGTCACTCCCAAATTCTAGATGCATGAAACAAATTATTTATCATGCAAAAAATACCTTACACAATTAATGGGCTTTCGGGAGAAACTCCATTTTCTTCAGAAGTCTCTTTTCTGACCAGTATTCATCCATCAATTAACTTATTAGATTTTAGCCAACGGTATTTGGCTGATACGGCAAAGCCTATGATACTTAGGTTCTTTCACAATGGTAAAAACTCGATAATCGATTGCTCTATGTTCAGAGCCTGCAAAATCGTAAGTATTACTGAAAAGGGATTGCTCGGACAGATTTATGTCGTGACAGGAGGTTCAAACTTTTCCATTTTAACCCAACAGTGTTACTTACTCATCATTCCAAAATCTTTCCCGAAGTTTTTCGATGAAAAATCAAGCCTTCAGTTTGATATGAAAAGCTTTAATCCTTACAAACAATACAAGGCAAATGAACTTATTGATGCTTACAATAAGGATCTCCATAAACATGGCTTCGTCTCTACTCGAATAGCATTTAAGCTGCTTCTTAATGAAGCTTTTGTGTTCTCTAAACTAGATCTTTCATCTGTTTTTGATGTAGATGATTCTGGTTTTATAACACCAAGAAAAACGACTGAAATCATGCTTAATGAAAATGGTAACGGCTTAATATTTTCAAACCATGAATGAGTCAATTAGTCTTCAAAATCATGATGGAATCCTTATTGAAGGAAAAATCACAAAACTGGAGAAATGGGAATTGGAAGTGGAAATCACTAAGCCTTTTCGTAATTGGCGAAATAGCTATAAAATGAACGAAGTTGAAATTAGGCAAGGCTGCCTAATGGTTAACGAATACGAGGAGACAGGACGATGGTTATTGGAGCAGTCATTCAACGCATTAAACACGCTTGACGAACGATTTGAAGATTATTTGTCAATGTACGAGCGAAAGCTTCAGCAACTAGATGCTATCCAAAAAATTCCCGACCAAGCAGTTAGAAGTCGATTGACTTCGAAAATAGATAATGGATACGGAAGGATAGAGTTGCATCAAATGGGGCCTTATAACGTGATTTTCGATGCATTTATCAAGACTGGAAAAATCATTTATCGCATTAAAGGCATGAAATTCAATAACGAAACACTAAGAGCTGCTGTAAAGGAGTGGCGAAAAGATGAAAGTAAAGCAGAAAAGGAGTATGGCCACATCTCTGATTGGGACACCTCTGAAGTGACGGATATGTGTCGGATGTTCCAATATGTTCAGTCCTTCAACCAGCCCTTAGAGAAATGGGATGTAAGTAATGTGACGGATATGTCTGGGATGTTCTTACGAGCAACATCCTTCAACCAACCCTTAGAAAAATGGGATGTAAGTAAGGTAATGCATATGTCGTGGATGTTCTCTGAAGCAGAATCCTTCAATCAACCCTTGGAGAAATGGGACACATCGGAGGTGAGGATTATGAGAGGCATGTTCAGTTACGCAAAATCCTTCAATCAGCCATTAGAGAAATGGGATGTGAGTCAGGTGATCAATATGTCGAATATGTTTGAAGGCGCATCAGAATTTAATCAGCCGTTAGAAAAATGGGATGTAAGTAAGGTGACGGATATGAAGGATATGTTCATTGAAACTGTAATAATGGAAAAGAAACAAATTGAATTTGTAGCCACCGATGGAGTAATGGTAAAAGGAAGAATTACAAACCTTCAAGAGTGGTTTATTGAAGTAGCAATTTTAGAACCTTATGTGGGATGGACAGAACATTTGTCATGTAATGGGCCCGGTAGAAAGAATCCTTCCAATTTTATATCAAGAGCTGAGGATCTCAGTGTATCGCTCCTTAGCAACTTATATAACAAAATGAAAAATTTTGATGAGTCGCTGCCAGAATATATTGAGCGCTACAAACTGCTATTAGAAGAAAAAGAAGCATTAAAGTATATAGATGACGATGAGATAAGAGATAGTATAGACAGTAAAATTTCCGACTCCTATTTACCACTGGGAATAACTTTTTTAGATGAGGAGAAGTTTTTGAAGACGATCGAGGACTTTATTGCAACGGGTAAAAAGACTTATATGCCTCTCTCTTCCTAAGATAATCCAATTTGGTCTGTCAATGCAGTTTATCGTAACCTTAATATTTCCGATTAAGAGAATAAAAAGCAATGAATTATTCTTGTTGCAGATTCTTAACGTGGAGGTCTAGATAGCGGACTAAACACAAAAAAATAAAATCATGACAAAACCAACCTTAACCACTTTAGCCATTGGACTTTTAGTCTTGGCTAGTTCTGCTTCCTTCTCGCAAGACACATTAAGGAACAAAAAACCGACTGAAATTTCGATTATAGAAGCAATCGAGAACGAGATGTTAGATGTTGTAGTTAGCGGTTCTTACGACTCTCGAATTTTTCGAGAGGTAGTTGATGCTAATGGTATTTATTATGGCAAGTGCATGTCAATTGTCTTGAAAAGCAAAATTGACACGTTCGTTCTACTAAGACTAGACTGTGGAATGAAGCTCGTTCCCTCCGATACGTTTTTTCAAACAATGATTGCAACCCAAAAAGCAGTTTTCCCCCTTTATCCAAATCAAACTTATGCTACAACTTTCTATTCTATGTGTGGTCAGATGCATGATGCGTCTCCCAATATCAACGCAACATTTAGTATCGGAGAATTAGGCGACACAGGACTGGTTAAACTTGCAAATTATCTTGGTGAGAATTACATTCAAAATATGCCAGGGCAACACGCATTGTGGGCTTATACAGACCAAGCCGATTTTGATGAGTTGAAATTTCACGGAGCTGATAGTTTATCAATTGAAGCAACGAAAAAAATATTGTACCACTTGGATCTGGAAACAAAGTTGACTCCCAAACTGCTGGTTACATCCGCAGAAGAATCAAATGACATAAGTATCAACCGTTATTTCATGTATACAGGTTTAGGTCTACTCCTTATTTTACTATCGACCGTTGTTGTCTTAATTGTTAGTCGACCAAAAAATGATAATCCAATTGCTCAACACAAAACAAAAGCAAAAATGAAAGACGGTATCAAATTAATATTATTGATTGCAATTTTAAGTGCAGTATTTGATTCATGTAAAGAGGGCGGAAAAAATGTGTCTAATCCTATACAAATATCTCAAGATACGAAAGCTGAAAAATCTAAATCATCAGAGGTTATTGTATTAAACGAAAAAAACTATTTTGATAACCTTGAAAAAGGTTCAGAAATAAATCTTGATGATTATCTTAAGAATAGAGAGTTTTCCTCAACACTTCCTCTCACAAAAATTATTACAAATGAACTAAATGAAGAATATTTAATTATTAGATATTTTTCTGGGACATTTCATTGCTGCGTTATAACAGAAATCCTTTCAAAAGAAAACATGTCAGGAAAATACAACCTAATTAGCAGTATTTCAGAAGATGGAGACTCTTATCCAATCAAATATCCTTTCAATTTTTACAATAGACATAATTATTTCTATAGTTGTTATGCATGCATGAAAAGCATGGATTGTAAATACTCACTTTCCTTTAAACAAACATTGAAAGCTAATAAAATAGTCACTTCTGTAGTTGGGTCAAAAGAAGAGTATGCAAAATGTCTAATGAACTATTTAAGTAAGAATTACATACCTGAACTAAACGATGAAAAGCAAGACAATGGTGAAAGAGAAGTAATATTAAATGCTGTCGAAAAATTATACTGGGCAGAAATGGATATTGCCAAAATATTCAATATATATTCAGAATGTGCGAATGACTTTTCTGACAAGCCAGAACTTTGGATTGAAATATTGAATCAAATAGGCATGGAAGATTCTATCGTCTCTAAACAACATTAAAGATTCTTGTCTTACGCATATAAAGAACCAATCAGACTAACCTAAGGTAATCGAGAAGAAACCCATATCATAGTATTATTTAAACATTGCTAAATCCAAGCTTTGGACAGTTAAAATGCCAAGGGAAAATATCAAGCAAGAAATCATTCTATGAAATTCAACATTCGGATAGAAATAATTTAACACTTACTGTTATGAAGAAAAAAGCCTTCGATGGAAAAGCAAATAATTTAACCCCCCGTTTCATTGGAACTAAAGAAGACTTCAACAAATACTTAAGTGGTTACTGTAGAAACCTAGTTCAAAAGATTACTAAAGCTTATAAGTTACAAATTGGACAGTGCGAGAAATGCGAAGAGAAAAATAAGCAGCTCGATGCAGCGCACGTTCATGGAAAAGAACGGAGGGAAATCATAAACAGTATTTTGAAGGATTTCACTATGAGAGATTCCATGGAAATCAATCTAAATGTATATTGAAGCACACAGGCCAATAAAAAGTGTGATTAAAATTCTTTGTAAGGAATGTCATAGGTATTGGCATTGCAATAAGCAGTATTTGACCGTAAGTTTCCATTTAACGAATCATACAAAAGAATAAAAAGCTACACAGATGGCCTCAAGAATTTTATTCAAAAGCACTTATTTACTTCTCTTTTAAGTGCTCTTCAATATCCCTTAAATGGAGACTCAATGCATAAATTGAAATTTGTATTTCTTTGATTAACAGCGCTAAAGAAAGAATCAAGAGTAACAAGGCTGCACCAAATACCCAAACAGCCAATACATGGAAATCTACATAGATTAAAAACATGGTTAGTACGCAAAGCAATAAACTGGTAATCCCAAAAATTTGCATGTAGCGTGTTAAATTCAACCTCAATCTCAGATTCTTAATCTGCTCGATCAGGGAATCATCCATTTTCTCCAAATACTTGTCTTTCAGGTTTCTAATAACTGCCGCGTAGGCCAAAAAACGATTGGTATAAGCCAGCATGATGAGGGATATAGCCGAAAACAAGAGTGCTGGTGTAGTTAGTGTAAGTTCTTCCATGGATGTATATTGGATAACACTTTGGATTGAAGTATTTAAGTCGGCTTCAAATATGACCAATTTTTAGATCAAGAGAGGCCTCAACCCTACTCAACTTCAATCGTAAGTGGACAAAATAAATACCGTTTAGAACAACGTATAGAGTGTAGTGACTACAAGCCCTTTCCCATCATCTAAAGCATGAGACACCAACAGCTTTTCTTCTATTACCTTAAAATTAAAAGGTGGAACTAATAGGTTTAAACCACTTTGTTTTTTTAGTCTAATTCCCTGTCCTGAAATGATCTCTTTGTTAGGTATGAAAGCTCCTTTAGGGATATGTTCGGTTAGTACAACATACTTAAAGGCGGTTAACTTACTCAGTGTGCTTTGCACTTCAGAATTTGATAAATGTTGAAGCACTTGCCTTAATAAAGCACAATCTCCAGAAGGCAAATCATCCACTGCAATATCCAAACAATGAAATTCTAGATTATCTTCTTGAAACTTTTCTTTATTGCGATCTATGAGGTCTGATACGATATCTATCGCAACATACTTATTGGCATACTTCACCAATTCTTTTCCAACATTAAAATCACCACAACCTAAGTCACAAATATTAAGAGGGCTTTCAAATGACTTCAGGAATGAACCTACAATGTCTACATAAGGATTTACGATCTCAGGATGATGCGATCCATCACCGGAATAAAAATCAGATGCAGATCCGCCCCAAAGTTTCTCCTTATAAATCTGCTCCATAGCATCTCTCGTTGGCCACGGCTTCTTAAATCCCTTCATTTCATCTTATTCATAAAGGATTAAGCGATTGCAATTAATAAGCGCTTAGCTTAATGGTTTTCCTTAACTTGAAAAACAAACTTAATCCATGAAAAAGAATCTAATACTTTCAATGCTAACAATAGCAATAGGCCTCATTGCGTGTCAACCCGAAGGGCGCGTTTACATCGAACATCAAGAATTATCTCCAGAGATAGAGTGGTTGAAGCAGGATAGTCGAGAGTTTCTAGTACCCATCGATAGTATCGATTCACCTTATAATTTGAGTTTATCCTTTCGCTATGCAAACGGTTATCAATTTGAAGTAGCAAAAGTTATGGTTACCGAAACAAGTCCTAGTGGCAAGGAGTCTGTCTATGAATATGAATTAAAAGTTCGAGATGATAAAGGTGAATATATTGGAGAACCTGGTTACGATATTTGGGACAGCGAGCATTTAGTGGAGGCGAATAAAGAATATGAAGAAAAGGGCACTTATATCTACATGATAGAGCACAATATGCCCATTGACCCATTAAACTTTGCAATGGAAATAGGTTTAATCCTAGACAAGGCGAATTAATACTGATTTCAAACCAGATAACTTCTTGGTTGATTTATTTAGGATTAATCGAATGTTGCTTTTAGTTTATTGAACCTTCGAAAGGATAAAGAATACAATAAAGAAAATGCAGATGCCAACACAAATAGGCATCTATTCTCCAATACTATTTTGATCTTTGAAAGATATCACTGCCCATGCCAGAACTTGAAATAATTCATGAAAACAATGCTTATATAGTCATAAACAAAATGGCTGGCCTCATAAGCGAGAAAAGTCCTTATGAAGATTTAACCGCTGAAGATCAAGTGACTAAGCATTTATTAAAAAACAAACAAATACCTTATATCGGAGTAATACATAGGTTGGACCGAGTCACCAGTGGAGTATTAATTTTCGCCAAAAAAAAGAGCGTACTTGTTGCGTTCAATGATCTGTTCAGCAAGCGAAAAGTTCAAAAAACGTATTTGGCTATTGTCAAAAATAAACCACCAAAAAACAAGGAAACCCTCACTAATTTTTTAGTAAAAAACAACCTTGATAAAAGAGCAGATATTATCCAATCAAAAACAAAAGACTCACAGGAAGGCACTCTTTCCTATCGCGTTATTGACCAAAACGATTTTGGTTATCTCCTAGAGTTAAAACCAACAACCGGTCGATTTCATCAAATAAGAGCCCAATTAGCACATATTGACCTTCCTATTATTGGAGATGAAAAATATGGCTCAGATCAAGAGTATTTCCCTTTGACTATTGCCCTTCATGCTTGGAAGTTGACGTATCAAATTCCTGATTCTCAAGAGCTCCAAACCTTCGAAGCACCATTGCCAAAAAACGATTTTTGGAAATTTAAATTGAGTTCGATAAAGTTAGAATCATTATAACCTAAGCTAAAAGAATCAATATGCAAGGAACCCATAATGCCATTGAAGATCCAAGGAATGAGCATGTAAAGATTTACATCAATGGAGAGTTCTTCCCTCGCCAAGAAGCTAAAATCTCAGTTTTTGATAGTGGTTATTTAGTGGGAGATGGTGTTTGGGAAGGTCTTCGTTTGCATCATAATACCTTGGTGTTTTTCAAAGATCATTGCGATCGCTTATGTCAATCTGCGAAGGTTGTAGGAATTCCAGTACTCTTCAGTAGAAAGGAATTGGAAGAAAAGATAATGAGCACTATTGCTATAAATGAAATGAGCAATGATGTGCATATCAGAGTAATGTTGACAAGAGGAATAAAAAAGACACCTTCTCAAGACCCTAGACTGACAATATCTGAACCGAATTTGGTGATCATAGCTGAGCATAAAAAAGCTTCGGTCCAAACCAAAGAAAAAGGAATCAGCCTCTTCACCTCTACTTTTAGAAGAGGTGCCCCAGACTATTTAGACCCGCGATTGAATTGCCATAGCAAATTGCATGAGGTACAAGCCTTGATGCAAGCCATAGAAGCAGGAGCCGATGAAGCCCTCATGCTCGACTCGCATGGTTTTGTAGCAACCTGCAATGCCACAAATTTCTTTATAATCAAAAACAGAGAAGTTTGGACTTCCACTGGCCAATACTGCATGAATGGAATCACTAGAGGAAAAGTAATCGCCATTTGCAAAAACAAAGGCATTCCTTGTTATGAAAAGAACTTCTCTCTTTTTGATGTGTATGGAGCAGATGAAACATTTGTGACGGGCTCCTTTGGAGGACTCACTCCTGTGCATACGATAGATGGAAAAAGCATTGGAGAAAAGAGCTTTTCAATAACCAAAAAGCTATCTAAATTCTATGAAGACTTGATTTCCAATGAGCTCCACTAACACAAAAAAAATTTGCCTTTGGTCTGGACCACGGAATATTAGCACGGCCTTGATGTATTCCTTTGGAAACAGGAATGATACAGCCATTATCGATGAGCCACTCTACGGCTACTATTTGGCGAAAACGAAAGCCAAAGAATACCATCCATCGGCTGAAGAAATCATGCAAAGCATGGAATGTGATGGAGAAAAAGTGATTCAGAATCTTTTAGCGTTTGACGAAAAGCCCATCTTCTTCATCAAGAACATGACACATCATTTGTTGGACTTGAATTTGGACTTTTTGAGTGAAATGGAGCATGTCGTTTTAACAAGGGAGCCGGCAGCTATGATTCAATCATTCTCTAAGGTGATCGAATTCCCAAAGGCGAAGGATTTGGGTTATGAAGATCATTTAAGGTTGATTGAAACATTCAAAGAAAGAAACGTCCAATTTCATGTGGTAGACTCTAAAGACATACTAGAAAGACCCGAACAGAGATTGGATGTACTTTGCCGAGCGGTGGGAATTCCATTTTCAAAAGCTATGCTGCATTGGGCAAAAAGAGCTCGAAAAGAAGATGGTATTTGGGCAAAGCATTGGTATCATTCAGTGCATGACTCTGATAGCTTTCAAAAACCGGTAAAAAAACCAGAATCAGAACCGAGAGAAGATTTAAAGGACTTGATTCAAAACAGTCAACTCCTCTACCAACAAATTATCAAAGCATAAAATGAGTTTGATTTAAACACTTTTGCCCTTATTAGCTTCGGATTATTGTTTTTATCCTGAATGCTAAAAAAGTATTCGAACATAGAAATAGGGGTATTTAGTTTCACAATTGTCATTCTAGTATAACACGCATTTAAATTGCATAAAAAAAGTAGTATGAGAACCTCAATTTTAGTATTAACAGCCATTTCACTTTTAACCTTTAGCTCTTGTAAAAAAGAGTGCCAAACGTGCACCAAAACAATCGGAGGTGTCGCTGGAAACTTTGTGGATGAAGAAAGAGAGGTCTGCGATGAGAATGAGGCCAGCGATCTTGAAGATTCTTCAGCGGGAACTACTGTTTGGATCTGCGAATAGAACCATTTTTTGATTGGATAGATTGATCTGAATTGACTTATCCAAAATTTTCCCTGGTTACTTTAAGAGAAATCGTTTCACCATTCACCCCAAAACGATCTATTTACTGAATCATCTTGCGTTTCTCGATTTTCATTGGTTGATGATGTCTAATTTTACAGCATGAAGATTAAATTGACCACAAAACTCCTATCTCAGCTTTTAGCCGGGATGGTTGTATTGAGCAGCTGTGCTCAAAAAGAAACGAAAGAAAAACCTATGGTAGATAATGTGCTGCTCAAAGAATGGACTGGACCTTATGGTGGAGTTCCTGCGTTTGATAAAATGAAAGTGGAAGACATTAAGGAAGCCATTCTCAAAGGAATTGAAATCAACCTAGAAGAGATTGAGGCTATTGCAAATAATCCTGAGCCTGCCACTTTTGAAAACACCATTGAAGAAATGGAGCGCGCAGGCGCTGAGCTGAATAGAGCTTTCACCTATTATGGTATTTTTAGTGGGAATATGTCAAGCCCAGAATTCAGAGACATTCAAGGTGAGTTAGTTCCGCAAATTTCAGAGTTTAGCTCAAAAATCACACAAAACGAAAAGCTATTTCAACGCATTAAAGCGGTGTATGACGCTTCACAAAAGACTCCATTAGAAGCTGACCAACAGCGTGTGATTGAACTCAATTACAAGAGTTTTGAAATGAATGGTGCGGAGCTCAACTCAGCTCAGAAAGAAGAGTATGCCGCCATCAGTAAAAAGCTTTCTAGCATCTACACTACATTTTCTAACAATGTACTGCATGATGAGGAAAACTACATCACCTACCTTACTGAAGATCAACTGGGCGGCTTGCCAGAAGACTTCATCAAATCTGCTGCAAACATTGCCTCTGACAAAGGAGAAGAAGGTAAATATGCTATTACGAATAGCCGTTCTTCTATCGATCCCTTCCTCACCTACTCTACCGAGCGTGAATTAAGAGAGCAAGTTTGGACCAACTTTTACTCAAGAGGCGATAACGGAGATGAATATGACAACAATGAATTGATTGCTGAAATATTAAGGCTGCGAAGAAAAAAAGTAGAAATTTTAGGTTATAGTAACTACGCTGAGTGGAGATTGCAGAATAGAATGGCCAAAACTCCAGAAAACGCCATGGGATTGATGGAGGCTGTTTGGCCAGCTGCAATAGCACGTGTAGCAGAAGAGGTTGCTGACATGCAAGCTGTCGCGGATAGAAATGGCGAGAAAATCACCATCGAACCATGGGATTACCGCTTCTATGCTGAAATAGTCCGTAAAGAGAAATATGATCTCGACTCTGAAGAGGTAAAACAATACCTGCAACTCGACAAGCTTACTGAAGCTATGCATTACGTTGCTGGAAGATTGTTTAACTACAATTTTACGCCTGTTCCTGAAGGAGCTGTTCCTGTTTATCAAGAAGACATGAAAGTTTGGGAAGTAACGGATAAGACTACAGGAGAAAACATCGGGCTTTGGTATCTTGATCCATACGCTAGGGAGGGCAAACGATCAGGTGCTTGGGCAAACACATACAGAAGCTACAGCACATTTGATGGAAAGAAAAACGTGTTGGCGTCTAACAACTCAAACTTTGTAAAGCCAGCACCAGGAGAAGCTCTTCTGGTATCTTGGGATGATGCTACAACATTCTTTCATGAATTTGGTCACGCACTTCACTTCTTTGCATCCAACGTGAAGTATCCAACCTTAGACGGTGGCGTTCGAGACTACACCGAATTTCAATCTCAATTATTAGAGCGTTGGTTATCTACCGATGAGGTAATCAATAATTTTTTGGTTCATAATGAGACTGGTGAGCCAATACCTGCTGAGCTAGTCACTAAAATTAAGAATGCCGGTACCTTTAATCAAGGGTTTTCAACAACAGAATACCTGGCATCTGCCATAATGGATATGAAGTTCCACTTAGCAGATCCAGCAAATATTGATGTAGATAAATTCGAAAAAGAAACACTCGCTGAATTGAACATGCCAAAAGAGCTTCCAATGCGTCACAGAACTCCGCACTTCGGGCACGTATTTTCAGGTGAAGGATATGCGACCGCATACTATGGTTATATGTGGGCTGACGTGTTAACTGCTGATGCTGCTGAAGCATTTGCCGAAGCTCCCGGAGGATTCTATGATAAAGAATTAGCTGATAAATTAGTGAAGTATCTTTTCGCACCAAGAAACTCCATTGAACCAGCCGAAGCATATCGTATGTTCAGACGAAGAGATGCAAAAATCGAGGCCTTGATGAGAGACAGAGGATTCCCTGTCAAAACAGTAAAATAACTCTAGTAAATAAAAAGGTTGCCCTTCTATGAAAGGCAACTTTTTTACTTCAGAATCTGCGTTGCCGTCTTATAATAAAATTGAATAATGAAGTATGCCATCCTATTAGCAGCATTTATCACTTTATCCTGCGATAAAAACGATTTTGTTGACGCAACCGTATATGATTTTGGTGAACCAGCACTTGATGGCTGTGGGTGGGTGATTGAAGTAGGTTCTGAAATCTATAAACCCACTAATCTCGCGTCTCAATATCAAATAGATCAACTGGAAATAAAAATTGATTTTGAAAAGCTAAGCTCACGCGCCAATTGCGGCTTGTTGCCAAATGCGTATCAAGAGATAGAAATAAACAAGGTTAAATAGTTTCTGAAATCTAAACCATGTCCTATTGCACCGCAGTTAAAGTAATGGACCCGACAAACGTTCATGTTCACTATCACGATCATGAATACGGTTTCCCAATTGAATCGGACGATGAATTATTTGGCAGACTCCTCTTGGAAATAAATCAGGCTGGCCTTTCTTGGACAACAATTCTCAATAAAAAGGAAAACTTTCGAAAGGCATATTCCAATTTCAACATTAAGAAAGTATCCAATTACAACGAAGATGATAGAGCTCGATTGCTTTCTGATGCAGGTATAATCAGAAACAAACTCAAAGTTAACGCAGCCATTGAAAATGCTCACTCTATTCTCAATCTGCAAAACGAGCATGGATCATTTAAAGCTTGGTTAAATCTTCATCACCCCAAAACAAAGGATGAATGGGTGAAACTCTTTAAGAAAACATTCAAATTCACCGGGGGTGAAATCACCAATGAGTTTTTGTTAAGTTCAGGTTATCTAAAAGGAGCACATGATGCAAACTGTCGCATCCATCATCTTGTAATAAAACAATCTCCTGCTTGGTCTAGGTACTCTTAGAAACTGAAACGCGCTCATTCTAGGGTCAACAAGCACAATTTGATGAGGATTAAATCCTAAGCATATTATCTGACCAAACTCCTTCATATTCTTGACTAAGATCACGATTTAAGACTTTTCAAGTCTTTAAATTCAACTCATTAATTAAACTAAGTGTAATGAGAAAGTTCATTCTGTTAATCGCGCTTTCAATAGCATTTTCTGCAACGAGTCAAAATATCAAACCATATATACTCGGTGCATCATCAAACGGCAGCATGCCAGAAGCTAAAACCACTTTAAAAGCTGCTCTTGAAGAATCAAATTTTAAAATTGTAGGTGAATATATGCCGGCAAAAGATGCCAATCGATGGTTGATTGTGGTTAGCCATCCAGCATTGGATAAGGCCGTTAAAACAATAGGAGGATTAACTGGGTTTGCCTCCGTTTTAAGGGTCGCTATTACCAAAGAAAATGGCACGCTAAACATTAGTTATACAAATCCTGCGTACTGGGGAAATGCCTATTTCAGAGATGATTATCCCAAAGTTGAAACCTTTTATGAATTGATTGATTCTGATTTCACCTCAGCGATGAGCTTATTTGGACAATCTAAAAAAGTCCCATTCGGTTCAGAGAAAGGAGAATCCACTGAGAATCTCAAAGAATATCATTACATGTTTGGCATGCCCTATTTCGATGAAACAATTGAGCTCGGCCAATTCAGTTCAAATGAAGCAGCAGTGAGTAAGATCGACAACTCTTTAAAAACTGGAAAGCCAGGTTTGAAATTAGTTTATAAATATCAAGTTCCTGAAACAGGTCTTGTCCTATATGGAATCGCTTTAAATGGTATGAATGGCGAAGAATTATTCATGCCTATCATTGACATTGACAACCCAAAACACACTGCCTTTCTTCCTTATGAAATATTAGTGATGAATGGTGAAGTTCATATGCTTCATGGCAGATATCGAATCGCTCTTTCTTTTCCAGATTTGACAATGGGAACATTTACTAAAATTATGTCGACTCCTGGTGACATAGAAAATGCGTTTATCCAGTTGGTTCAATAATTATTTACATCCAAAATTCTATTCGCTGGTTCAGCATACAATGAATGGTTGGTTTCAAAAGACAATTCGCATTAACTTGCAAGACCTTATTGCAATTCAATTCCCTTGACAGCTCTTATTGCTAAAATTAAAAGCCTTCTTTCCCTGATGCGTTTTGCATTAAAGGGCGGTGAGCATGATTATACCTCAGGAGGAATTAATCGCTCAATATTCCTGTTAGCAGTGCCAATGATCGCTGAAATGATTATGGAATCGCTTTTTGCTGTGGTGGATATATTCTTCGTGTCTAAGATTAGCGTTAATGCAGTTGCCACAGTTGGACTTACAGAAGCTGTATTATTTGTTATCTATTCCATTGCCGTAGGGTTCAGCATGGCCGTAACGGCATTCGTAGCAAGACGCGTAGGTGAGAAAAACTTTAAACGTGCTGGTGACGCAGCTTTTCAAGCAATATTCTTAGCTGTTTCAGTAAGTATTTTTCTGGGCATTGCTGGTTTCATCTATGCTGAAGATGTGTTGCGTCTTATGGGTGGAGAAGAAGCTCTGATTGCAGAAGGCGCGGGTTACGCTCAAATCATGTATGCTGGAAACATGAGTATCATCCTACTTTTCTTAATCAATGCCATTTTCCGAGGTGCGGGTGATCCGTCCATAGCTATGCGATCGCTTTGGATTGCCAATGGACTCAACATTATTCTCGACCCACTACTGATATTTGGTATTGGATTTTTTCCTGAAATGGGCGTCATGGGCGCTGCAGTAGCAACCACAATAGGTCGATCGATTGGTGTTATTTATCAACTCTACCATTTACTTAAAGGATCTTCTGTTGTCCGGTTAACAACCGAAAACGTGGTGCTAAGAGCGAAAACAATCATTGAAATGGTCAAAGTATCTGCAGGTGGAATCAGCCAGTTTTTGATTGAGTCTGCCAGTTGGATATTCTTGGTAAGAGTAATAAGCACTTTCGGGGCAGAAGCACTTGCAGGATACACCATCGCATTTCGTGTTATTGTATTCACATTATTACCAAGTTGGGGTATGGCCAATGCCGCTGCAACGCTTGTTGGTCAGAACCTGGGTGCAAAACAACCCGAAAGGGCGGCAACTTCAGTGTGGCGAACGGCCAAATACAATGCATTTTTCCTGGTTACGATCTCAATCATATTTTTCGTTTTTGCTGATCCGATACTATCCTTCTTTACAGACATTCCAGAAGTCAAACGAATTGGAATCTCAGCCTTAGAGATCATCTGTTTAGGATATATTTTCTTTTCATACGGCATGGTCATTAGTCAAGCTTTCAATGGTGCTGGAGACACTAAAACCCCAATGTGGATCAGCTTAGGAGTGTTTTGGGTCTTTCAAATTCCATTTGCTTATTGGTTAGCCATAGAAATGGGTTGGAAAAGCAACGGAGTCTTTTACAGTATTGCCATCGCTCATAGTCTTTACGCTATTATTTCCATCATTCTTTTCAAAAAAGGAAAATGGAAACTTACTGAGGTGTAATTCAACATTTTCCACTCATTTTAAGTGATTTCTGTGTGAAATTGAATGAAAATCGCCTAAAAACGATCAATTTTGAGATGATTATCTTCGCCATACAATTCTGAAAATAAAATTGGATGAAATTAAGCTTGAGTGAACAAACCAGTCTATTCATACCCCTTAGAAACCGAATGCTTATCCTTTAAGGTAAAAGCGCTAGGATGCTTAAGTTCTCTTATCACATAGCCCGTTTAATTTTCTTTTTTGGATTTATCCATTCAATTGCTGCATTCATGAATATGAATGAACCTATACATTATTGTCAATTCCTTATTCGCCATGATTCATAAAATCATACAAAAAGTAAAACACAAAACGACCATGAAACCCAAACTGATAAATCAACAAAGCGGCAGAGATGCTTTGTATAATGACCAAAGGATCGTGGACTTCTTGCACACCCATCTTGAGAATTATGGTGATCCAAAAGAAGATATTCAGATGTGTCTTGACTATGTTCACAATAGAGGTGGCTTTGTACTTCTAGGGATTATCGATGATGAAATCATTGGAGCTGTCGTCATCAACGAAACAGGCATGAGCAAATTCATCCCTGAGAACATTTTGGTTTATATCGCTATGGATAAAAAATACAGAGGTCAAGGTTACGGCAAAGAGCTAATGAGCAACGCTTTAAAGCTTTGCAAAGGCGATGTCGCTCTGCATGTAGAACAAGAGAACCCAGCCAAATTCTTATATGAAAAGCTTGGCTTTACTAATAAGTACCTTGAAATGAGATTGAAGCGTTAATTCAAACTAAATTGAATACCAAATCAAACAAGTACGATGGACGACTTAACTTCATTTAGAAGGCTGCTTCACGCCAACCCCGAGTTGAGCGGTGAAGAGAAAGAAACACAAAAACGGATCATGTCATTCCTAAATGAATATGGAATAGACAACGGCAAAGAAGTGGGTAAATATGGTTTGCTCTATCCATTTCATTTTGGAGAAGGCCCTCACCTACTCATCCGAGTTGACATTGATGCTCTTCCTATTCAAGAAATCAATTCATTCGAGCATAAGTCAATCATTGAAGGTGTTTCTCATAAATGTGGACACGATGGGCACACAACCATAGGCATCGGATTAGCTTTAAAATTTAAGCAAAACCCGCTAGATGCAGGAAAAGTCACCATACTATTTCAACCTGCTGAAGAAATCGGAGAGGGAGCTCAAGGTATACTAGGAGACAGCACATTTAAATGCAAAGACTATGACTATGCTGTTGCGTTGCACAATATACCAGGTCAAGAAATGCACAGCATTTTATGGAAGAAGGACAACTTCACCCCAGCTGTAAAGAGTCTCATTATTCGTTTACAAGGCAAGACATCCCATGCTGCTGAGCCATTAAAAGGATTCAATCCTTCGTATGCTATCAGCGAGATTATACAAACCGCTCTCGAGCAAGAAGAAACAGACGAGGAGCATAAGGACTATAACCTGATCACTCCTGTCTTTGCAGAAATAGGCTCAAAGGATTATGGCATTTCTGCGGGATATGGCGAAATTCATTTCACCATCAGAAGTTGGCGGCAAGAGCGTTTGGAATCAACTACTGAAGCATTTCTATCTGCCGTTAATTCCATTGCAAAAAAACATCATCTTACAATCGAAACGGAGTTTCTAGCAGAATTTGCCTCTAATCAAAATGATCATTTTGTTGTAGATCAAATCATTAAATCCGGAGAGGTCTTAGGTTTGAATGTCGTTTCAAAAAAAGAGCCTTTTCCTTGGGGAGAAGACTTTGGACTTTTTACCCAAAAGATACACGGTGCAATGTTCGGGCTTGGCTCGGGAATAAACACTCCTGCCTTGCACAATCCCGATTATGATTATCCAGATGAGATCACAGAGACTGGAGTAAACTTATTCTACGAAATCGCAAAAAACATTACCGATAGTGTTTGAAACTTCATTTATTGAATTAAACAGAAACGCATTAAAGGCGAATCTCAGCTTTATCCGGGATCACATAGGTGACGAACGTAAACTTAGTTGCGTGGTTAAAGGGAATGCATATGGTCATGGAATCGAACAGTATGTGCCACTAGCAGAGGCAGAAGGTGTAGATCACTTTTCAGTATACAGTGCCGATGAAGCACAACGCGTTTTTACCGTCAAATAGTCCAACACCGAAATCATGATCATGGGTGCGGTAGATGGCGATGCTCTGAAATGGGCGATCGAAAATGGAATTGAATTTTGGGTTTTCGAAACCGAGCGTTTGATAGAAGCATTAAAATTTGCAGAAGAGCTAGGTATAAAAGCAAAAATGCACCTGGAATTAGAAACCGGAATGCACCGCACAGGTTTCGATGACACCAATTTACCAAAGGCCATATCCTTATTAAAAGAAAATGATCAATTCTACGAATTGAAAGGACTTTGCACCCATTTCGCTGGAGCGGAGAGCATAACGAACTTTTACCGCGTAAAAGAGCAGATCAAAGTATTCAAGCGACTTGTCAAGAAAGTTGAGCGCAGCGGACTAATAGCGGAACGAAAGCATGCGTGTTGCTCAGCTGCCGCCCTGAGGTTTCCTGAAATGATGCTGGATATGGTTCGCGTGGGAATTCTTCAATATGGATTTTGGCCATCCGTTGAAACATTCATAGAATACACAAAGGGCAAAGCCGAAAAAGAAGATCCGTTGAAGAGGCTGATAAGCTGGAAAAGCAAGGTCATGAGTGTGAAAGAAGTAAAAACCGGTGACTATGTAGGATACGGAACCTCTTACTTAGCACAGCGTGACACTGTCATGGGAATAGTTCCTGTAGGTTACGGACATGGATTCACCCGTTCTTTAAGTAATCAAGGAAGAGCGCTTGTGAATGGAACACGCGTGCAAGTTATGGGAACCGTCAATATGAACTGCATTGCGATAGACCTTTCAGATGTGTCCCACCCCAAAAAAGGAGATACTGTCACCTTGATTGGTTATGATGGTGACTTGGAAGTAAGTGTAGCCTCCTTCAGTGAAGCAACTAACCAATTAAATTACGAATTACTTACCCGCTTACCAATAAGTATTCCACGAATCGTGGTCTAAAAACTAATTATGGCATTTATAACATTCGATAAAGCAAAACTGAACCACAACTATGCGTTTCTTGATAAAATGTTCAAGAGCCACAATATCAAGTGGTCCATCGTCTCTAAACTGCTGTGTGGTAATCGAGATTATGTGAAGATTCTTTGTGAAACGGGTATCACAGAAATATGTGATGCACGCATTAGCAATCTTGAACTTGTCAAAAACATCAATCCAAATATCCAGACGGTTTATATTAAACCTCCTGCTAAAAGAAGCATAAAAAGCATTGTAAAGTATGCAGACGTCAGCTTCAACACCCAAATCGAAACTATAAAATGGTTGAGCGAAGAAGCAGGAAGGCAAAATAAAACGCACAAAATTGTCATCATGCTAGAGATGGGCGATCTTAGAGAAGGCGTCATGGGTGATGATTTGGTGGATTTTTATGAAAGTGTTTTTAAGTTGTCCAATATTGAGGTTGTTTCATTTGGAACGAACCTCAACTGCCTGCATGGTGTAATGCCTTCGCATGATAAACTCATTCAATTAAGTCTATACAAGCAATTGGTAGAAGTTAAGTTCAACCGAAAAATACCCTGGGTTACTGGCGGAACAAGTGTGGTTATCCCTTTGATTTTCAATCAACAACT